>JAEEGL011325276.1_pt1 | contig 33027 bp, 27 predicted proteins | sample 9134231 | NCBI WGS metagenome assembly JAEEGL01 (sample SAMN16246548, study PRJNA631951) | gut metagenome | biome: gut microbiome; feature: rumen; material: fiber-attached | host: Bos | place: Iran: Karaj | collected 2018-10
ATCTGTTTTTTGGCAGGGATGATCGTGCTGGGGGCCCTGTACTACTATGTCGTCAACTATCTCGACCCACAGATGGATATCGATCTCGACAGTTACAAGCTGGCCTATACCAGCTATGTCTATTACACCGATAAAAACGGCATGGAGAACGTGCTGGAGACCCTCTACGGGGATGAAAACCGTGAGTGGGCAGATCTGGCAGATATCCCGAAGTATATGCAGGAAGCCGCCGTCTCGATCGAAGATGAGCGCTTTTGGGAGCACAACGGCGTGGACTGGAAGCGCACTTTGGCAGCGGTAGCGAATCTGCTGACCGGCGGTTCCGGCGGACGGTTCGGTGCATCGACCATTGCACAGCAGGTCGTGAAGAATGTCACAGGGGAAGACGATTACAGTATGATGCGCAAGATTGAGGAGATCCTGCGGGCCCTCAATCTGAATAAGAAGTATTCCCGAGAGGCGATCTTAGAGTTTTATCTCAACACGGCCTATTTCGGGCAAAACACAAACGGTGTGCGTGCGGCGGCCAAGGTCTATTTTGACAAAGACGTCAGCGATCTTTCCCTGGCCGAGGCTGCCAGCATCATCGGAATCACGAAGTATCCCAGCCGCTACAACCCCTTTCTGCATGAAGACTACAATAAGGAGCGGCAGGAGACCGTGCTCTGGAAGATGCTGGAGCTCGGAAAGATCACCCAGCAGGAATACGACAGCGCCAAGGCCGAGCCGCTCAACTTCCAGCGGGAAAAGGTGCTGGAGCAGAACAAGGTGCAGAGCTGGTTTGTCGATGAGGTCATCAAAAACGTGCTGAACGACCTGGTCACACAGAAGGGCTACACCTCGGGGTATGCGACCAACCTGCTCTATCAGGGCGGACTTCGCATCTATGCGACCATCGATATGGAAGTGCAGGAGACGATGGACAGGGTCTTTGAGGATATGTCAAGCTTCCCGACTTTGAAGGGAACTGAGCAGCCCCAGGCCTCCATGACCATTCTGGATCCCTATACGGGCGCGGTGCTCGGGATCGCAGGCGCCCGCGGCGAAAAAACGGCGGCGCGAATTTTCAATTATGCAACCGATGCAAAGCGTCAGCCGGGTTCCACGATCAAGCCGCTGTCCGTCTATGCGCCGGCCCTGGAATACGGCGTCATCACAGAGGGCGACGTCTATGATGACGCTCCCGTGAATATCGCGCGGCGCTACCCCCGCAATTACGACAGCTCCTATGCGGCATATAAGGGCCGTATGGATGTGAAGCATGCGGTTTACCGCTCGGTCAACACGGTCCCGATGGCGATCCTCGAAAAGCTTGGAGTAGACCGTGCCTTTGACTTTATCACTGAGAAGCTGGGCGTCACAACCCTGGTGCGCAGAGAAGTGATCGGCGGATCGGTCAAGAGCGATGTGGATCTTGCGCCCCTCTCTCTGGGAGCCGTAACCCACGGCGTGACCAATCTGGAAATGGCCGCCGCCTACTGTGCCTTTGTGAACAAGGGAATCTACAACAAGCCTTACACCTACACCAGGGTTTTGGCATATGACGGTACCGTTTTGCTCGAGCACAAGCCGGAACCCGTCTATGCCATGAGCGAGCAGACGGCATGGCTGATCAACGATCTTTTGCAGGGTGTTGTGCGGGAGGGCACCGGAACGCCGGCACGTCTGTCCAACATGTCGGTGGCCGGAAAGACCGGTACTACCAGCGACGATGTGGATCGTTGGTTTGTCGGCTATACCCCGTATTATGTCGGTGTGGTCTGGTTCGGCTACGAGGTTCCAAAGACCATCCGCTATTCCGGAACAAACCCCGCGCTTCAGGGCTGGCTCAAGGTTATGAAGCCGCTCCACAGCGATCTGCCGAATCGCAGTTTCTTCTCCACCAGCGGAATCGTTTCCGCCTCCTATTGTATCGACAGTGGGAAGGCCCCGACGGCAGCCTGCTACAATGATCCGCGGGGAAGTCGGGTCGCCTCCGCCCATTACAAAAAAGGAACGGCGCCGGGGGAACCCTGTGATGTGCATGTGCCGGTTGAGCTCTGCGCAGAATCCAATATGATCGCATCTCCCTATTGCACAGAGAGAAAAACGGTCAGCCTGCTCAACATCAAGCGGGAATATCCCTATAGCATCGGCATCACGGATGCGCAGTACACCTACCTTCCCTTGCCGGTCGGGTTTGCCTATCCGACAGACAGCTCGATTCCGGTCTATCAGAGTCTGTTGTCGCCCGGTACGAATCCCGGATATTCGCCCGGCGCAGGGAATCCGATGAACCATATCTGCTCGATCCATGGCAGCGGAATTGTTGCGCCGCCTGAGGATGGTGAGCTCCCGCCGGAAGAGCAGGGAGAGGGCGCGCCGACAGGGCCCGTTGATCCTGGTGCATCGGGGGAGCAGCCGCCCAGCACCCCGCCTGTAACGATTCCGACAACGCCGGCGACCCCTGCGGACCCCGGATCGCCCACCGTTCCCGTAACGCCCGCGCAGCCGGTTCCTGAAGAACCGCCGGTTGTGCCGGAAGAGCCCATCCAATACGAGCGGCTTCCTGAAGGGTTGGAATGAAAGAAGTAAGGCAGCAGAGGCGCTTTTCGTCTCTGCTGCTTTTCTTTGGAAGTGTGCCGGCTCTGATATTCCCTGTCCGCGGGGAACAGGCACACGGGTAACAGGCTGGGTCGAGGCTGCGCGGGATAGCCTTTCAATCCCAAAGTTTTTGTGTCGCGGCGGTCGAAATAGTTTCTGCGCAAAGCGGAAGAAAGCCAAAAGATGCCGAAGCGGGCTCTTTCGAAACTGACGAAGCGGGTGCGTAAATGTATCAAAGAAAAACCGAAAAGATATATAAAAAGTTATTAAAAATATCCGAGAAAACATAAAAAAACGAAACAATTCTATTAAAGCAAAAGAATTTGATTTTTTTCATTTCTTTCGGGAAAATGGTATTGACATTTCAGGGGGCTTCGTGTAAAATAAAAAAGCACCAAACACAGATGGGGGAGCAGATGGGGGAGCATAGCTCAGCTGGGAGAGCACCTGCCTTACAAGCAGGGGGTCACAGGTTCGAGCCCTGTTGTTCCCACCACAATTGGTGAATGGCAGGAATTCCCTGCAAAGATGGCCCAGTAGTTCAGTTGGTTAGAACGCCAGCCTGTCACGCTGGAGGTCGACGGTTCGAGCCCGTTCTGGGTCGCCATAATCTTTTCGCCGGTCTTTTAAGAAGCTGGCATATGCCTCTGTAGCTCAGCTGGTAGAGCAGGGGACTGAAAATCCCCGTGTCGGTGGTTCAACTCCGCCCGGAGGCACCATATGCGGATGTAGCTCATCTGGTAGAGCGCGACCTTGCCAAGGTCGAGGTAGCGAGTTCGAGCCTCGTCATCCGCTCCAACTTTCCCCGCTTAACTTGGGGGAGCAGATATGCTTGGCGCCATAGCCAAGTGGTAAGGCAAGGGTCTGCAAAACCCTCACGCCCCGGTTCAAATCCGGGTGGCGCCTCCAAAAAATCGACGAGCTTCCTCTGGGGCTTGTCGATTTTCCTTGTCAGCCGCTCTGCATCCGCCATATTGGCTGTATGTACAGCCGATGCTTGCTATTATGGGTTCACGGGAGCAGGTTTTCGCCTGCACTTTCTGCGGGGGAGAGATTTGGTGGACCTGGGCATTTTTGGAACATTGCAGGAGTTGATGCGACGACGGGGTTTGTCCTGTCGTCGCTTTTTTGAAACAAAGAAAATAAAAGCAGAAGAAAGAAGCGGGGGATCAAATATGGGAAAGAGACCGTTCAAATGTCGGATTACAGGGCTGCTCCTTGCCGGATTGCTGCTTGTGCTGGGGGTGACGCTGCATGCAAAGGCGGCAAATCAAGAGGATTTTGAGCTGAAGCTGGCGGGAGAATCCACAGTCACCCTCTCTGAGCCCTTCACAGTCACAGTGATCCTTCATCTTCCTGAGCGTCTGCGTGAGCAAGGAGCCACGCTCTACTCTTCCCAATTCGAGATCCGCTATGATTCGGCGCGGCTTGTCTTTGCCGAGAGGAGTTCGCAGGCCACTACAGGTTTTGATCTGACGGTGCGGGAGCCGGAATCGGGTGTACCTTCTTCGGTTTTGATCAGCAGTCTTGTGGAAGACCGCCAGGGAATGGCGGTGACTGAGGGAATGTGCCTGGCTGAGCTCGTTTTTTCTCCCAAGAGCGAGGGGAATTGCGTGCTCACAGTTGCAGACGTCAAGCTGCACGATCTGGCAGGGAATACTTTTCCCGTGCAGACGGGAAGTCTCACGGTTTCGGTGCAGAAAGAGGAAGGAACCGGTCAAAATCAAGGCGGCAGTGCTTCCGGGGGCGGAGGCGGCGCATCCGGTGGAGGCGGCGGCGCAGGCGGGAGCCTGCCGACAGAAGTCTCGCTGCGCTTTGAAACAAACGGCGGAACCCCCCTTGCAGTTCGGACTGAAAAGCCTGGAACAGTGATCTCCCTTGCGGAGATCGTTCCGACAAAAGAGGGCTGCGCTTTTGAAGGCTGGTATCTCGACAGCTCGTTGACTCGGATATGCACCTCTGTCACGCTGCGGGAGGATGTGACGGTCTATGCCAAGTGGAGCTCCCTTCCCGTTGCTGAGCAGGAGCTCAACTTTACAGACGTTGCCAAGCAGGATTGGTTTTATTCCGATGTTTTGTGGGCGTTTCGGGAGGGATTGATGAACGGGGTCGCTGAAACGACATTTGCTCCGAATGAAAATGCCTCGCGCGGCATGGTTGTAACGATTCTTCACCGCATGGAGGGGAGCCCCCAAGCTGAGAATACGGGAGCGACTTTCTCCGACGTGCCGAAAAACGCCTATTATGCGAAGGCGGTGGCGTGGGCCTTGGAAGAAAACCTCATCACCGGCTATGGTGATGGGCGCTTCGGTCCGAACGATTCCATAACGCGGGAGCAGTTTATCTCGATTCTGTATCGATCTGCCGCCTCCGAAGGAGAGACGACAAAGGGGACTGAACAGGGACTGGAATCCTATGCTGATGCGGGTCGGGTATCGCCCTATGCCGTGCCGCCCATGTTGTGGGCCTGTAAAACAGGCCTGATTCAGGGAGACAATGGGCTTTTGATGCCAAAAGAGCAGGCGACTCGTGCCCAGATCGCGGCGATCCTCCACCGGTTTTCAAAAACGCAGGAACGAAACTAGGAAGAGACTTGTCGGCGTGAGCCGACGACTTAGACAAATGAAGAATTTGCAGAAAAACATCAGGCAAAGGAGAGTGGTTGTACAAAAATCAAGGATACTGCTTGGTCAGATGTTTTGAGCGCTTCGGTTACACCTTCCTGCTCCATCATTGTCTTCTCAATACTCTCATGCCGGTTGTTGCGTGAGCGGGCGACCTCTGCGAGGTGCTCAATCAGAGTCTCTTCCAACGTCAGAATGGCATGCAGGACATGTCGATGCTCCTTTAAGTACCGTTGCCTCATCCGGCTGTATTTCCCGATACGGTATTCTTCCGTGCCGGAAGGGAGGGACAGGTTCGGGAGAAGATACTCTCCCTCTTGACAGGATGTACCGTCCATTTATCCCCATTTGTTCAAAAAAGTGATTTCAAAAGTATGGCTCTCCTTTTTGTGATAGAATGCTTTGCAGGTTGAGATCTACGCCTATAAAAAGCCCTCCTTTCCTGCAACTTCAACCATTCACCATAAATGAGCTGCAGTCATATGCAGCAGGTGGCTGAAACCACCCTTTACATAGTAACTCTTAGTAACGCTTGGAATTCAATTCTTGACGATCTTGCAGAGAACCGCGAAAAACGACCGCAGCTCTCCTGATGAAAGTGAAATTTCAGCCAAAAACCAAGGCGGCTCCTTTCCCGCACATTGCAGGGAAAAGGGCCGCCTTTTTGCTTGCTCAAACTTAGACGGGTAGTCTTTGAAATTAAAACCGCTGCGAGTCACAAAGGTCAGCAGCAGGGCTCGTCTTTCAGTTTCACGATCATTTCGATCTCCACCGAGAGGTTCATGGGGAGCTGGGGAACGGGGATGGCGGAGCGGGCATGCCGTCCGGCGTCGCCGAAAATTTCAACCAGCAGGTCGGATGCGCCGTTGATGACCTTGGGCTGATCATAGAATCCGGGAGCGCTGGAGACAAAGCCCAGCAGCTTGACGATGCAGTCCACCCGATCGAGGTCGCCGATGGCGGCCTTCAGGGTGCCCAGAAGGTTGATCATGGTGGATCGTGCAGCGGCGTAGCCATCTTTCAGGGTGACGTCTTTTGTGCCGACCTGTCCCTTAAAAGAGGAATCGGCATTGCCGAGCGGACCGTTTCCGGAGAGATAGACCATATTCCCGACGATTTTTGCGCCCACATAGTTGGCAATCGGGGCGGAAGCCTCCGGCAGGGTGATGCCGAGCTCTTCGATGCGCGCTTCAATTTTTGACATGATATTGTACGCTTCCTTTCTGTTTATGAAGATAAGATTGCAACTCCCTAAGCAGTCGCGGCAGACTGCGAGAAAACCAAAGGTGAGTCGGTGCTTGACGGGTTATGCCAGCAGCTCTTTTAAAGCGGCGACCAGACGGTCGATATCTTCCTTGGTATTGACATAGTGGCAGGAAGCCCGCACCTGGGTCATGCCGTCAGGATCGTGGGCCTCATGAACGGTTGCGCAAACGCCCTTTTCCTTCAGTGCCGCCTCCGTGATGCCGAATCGGGCAGGCACATTGATGGAAGCAAGGGCCGAAGCGTGGCCTTTGGGGAATTCGCTGGTGATGACCACCTGCTTGATCTCGCGCACGCTGTCGTAGAAATACTGTGCCAGAGAGAGAACATATTCTTCCACCTCGGCTTTGCCAAGTGCGAGGTAATGCGAGGCGACCTCTCCCATGGTGAAGATGCCGGGGGCAAAGGGATACCCTTTTTCATAGCGCGATGCCCCTTCTGCAAGGTCGACCTCGAACAGTCCCGACGCAAAGAGGCGTTTGACCGAAAGCCAACCGGCGCTGCGCTGCGTTAGGGCGGCTCGCAGAGGCTCACTGATATAGGCGTACCCAACGCCGCAGAAATTCATCATCCATTTATAGTCGTTTCCGCATAGGAAGTCCACCTTCATCGCCGTCACGTCGATGGGGAGCACACCGCAGGAGTGGGCGGCGTCAACCGCCAGCCAGATGCCATGAGCTCTGGTGAATTCGCCGATGGCGGCCAGATCATGCCGGTATCCGGTAAAGGATTCTACATGACTGATGATCACGGCTTTGGTTCGCTCGTCACAGGCGTCGAGAAGCGATTGGGTCGGGACAACGCCGTCTATACTGTCGACATAGCGGATCTCAAGTCCCTCGCGGCGGAGCATATCGAGCGCATAGACCACGCTGATAAAGGCGTCACGCGTTGTGACAACATTGTCGCCGGGCTGAAAACGCAGCCCCTCGGTAAAGATACAGAGCATCTGGGAAGTGTTGGAGCCAAAGGCGATATCCTCCGGCTTGCAGCCCAGCAGCTCGGCGAAAACGCCGCGAACCCGCGCGATCATGGTGAAGGTGCCCTCTCCACGGAAGATCGCATCACCCCCCTCATAGAGACGGCGGTCCATATAGTCCTTTACGCCCTCATAAACATAGGTGGGAATGGGACCGGTCGCTCCTGTCAGGAGATAGGCATATTTGTCAAATACGGGGCAGAGCGCTCGTTCTGCAAGGAATTTCTCATTCATGGTTCAATCCTCCATACAGCGTTTTGCAATTGCATCTGAGTGAATGATCGTGGTGTCGAAGAGCGGGAAGTCCACATTTTCCTGTTGGAGCAGCATGCCGATTTCAGTGCAGCCCAAAATCACGCCTTCAGCGCCCCGCTCCATCAGGCTTCTTGCGATCTGTTCGAAAGCGCGCACCGATTCCGGATTGATAATGCCGAAGTTGGTCTCGGTCCAGAGCACATTTTCAATGAAATCGCGCTGCTGTTCATCGGGGATGATGGCTTCGATCCCATGATCGATCAAACGCTGTTTGTAAAAATCATGCGTCATGGTTTCCATCACCCCCATCAGACCGATGCGACGCTTACCGCTCTCCAGAATCACCTCGGCGGTGGAGTCGGCAATGTGGAGCAGGGGAATGGAAACAGACTGTTCAAGCAGGGATGCGTATTCGTGCAGGCCGTTGCTGCAGATCACGAGAAAGTCAGCGCCGCCGGCCTCGAGGCGTTTCGCCGCCTCCACCAACACGCCGCCTTTTCCGGCAGGCGTGTTCTGATCAAGGATATCCTGAAGATCCACATTGCAGATCATCACACGGGCGTTGTGGTAGCCGCCCAGGGTATCGGAAACCTTTTGATTGACATACCGGTACATGTCAACTGTGGAATGCCAGCTTGTTCCGCCTATGATTCCGGCAACTTTCATAGAACTCCCTCCTGAATATCAATTTGAACCTGCATTGGTGATTGAAAAATGAAATCAAGCGATTGATTAAAAGAGCGTAGAAAATCCAAGCTTTCAGAGAGCTTACAGGGGTTTGGGGATTTCTTGTGCGAAGAAGAAAAGGATCGGCTTCGGATACAGCCTTACACAGTGATTTGCGACAGGGTTTCACCGATGGGCGCGCGGATCACCAGCTTGGCTTTGGAATCGTATGCGGTGTCTCCTTTGTTGATCAGCACAATATTGTCGCCTTTGAAGTACTCGATCAGACCGGCCGCCGGCCAAACGACCAGAGAGGTCCCTCCGACGATGAGAAGATCAGCTTCCTGCACGGCGCGCACGGCGGCGTAGAGTACTTTCTCGTTGAGCGGCTCTTCGTAAAGCACCACATCCGGCTTGATAACGCCGCCGCAGGGGCAGCGGGGAACGCCTTTGCTCTCCAAAATGGTTTCGATGGGATAGAATTCCCTGCACCGTGTGCAGTAATTGCGCCAGACCGAACCGTGCAGCTCCAGCACGTTTTTGCTGCCGGCCAGTTGATGCAGATTGTCAATATTCTGTGTGATCACGGCAGTAAGCTTGCCTGCTCGTTCAAGTTCGGCCAATTTACGATGGGCGGCATTGGGCTTGGCGTCGAGAAAGAGCATCTTGTCCCGATAAAAGCGGAAAAAAGCCTCCGGGTTCCGATCGAAAAAGGTGCGGCTGAGCATCACTTCCGGGGGATACTCATACTGCTGATGATACAATCCGTCCGTGCTGCGAAAATCGGGAATCCCGCTCTCGGTGGAAACGCCTGCGCCTCCGAAAAAGACGATGTTATGCGCCCTGTCAATCATGGTTTGCAGCGTTGATATCGTATTCATAATCAACCTCCGTTTTTCACGCCCGCAAATGATGGTAAAATCCATCACCGATAGTATACTTTAGTATAACAAACCTTTTTTCAAAAAACAAGGAAGAGCGCAAACGAAGGGAGTGATTCACCAGGGGAAGGTCGAGTTGGGAAGATAGAATGATTCAAAAAGAGAAGGGAAGAATGAAAGAGGCGATTGGAAATCAACAGTTCTCCAACCGCCTCTTGGATGGCTTTCGCAGTCAACTGCCGCGCAAAAGCCGTCTAATGCATGAGCTCCCTTAGCAAAAACTAATTTTTGGAATCCCCAGGCATGGAATTCTCGTAGCTCTCGATCATCTTCTTGACCATCTGTCCACCGATGGAGCCGGCCTGCTTGGAGGTCAGATCGCCGTTGTAGCCCTGCTTGAGGTTGACGCCGACCTCGTTTGCCGCTTCCATCTTAAAGTTTTCCATGGCGGATTTGGTCTGCTTATTCTTGGCCATTTATAAAAACACTCCTTTGTTTTTGTCCCTGTAGCTCTACAGGAAGCTGAATTGCAGTTCGGGGGGTCCCGACTTTTATTATGTTTCGACCTTTTCGGTTTATCAAAGGCAAATTGAGGGAGAACGCTGTTAGGCCTATTTTGAAAAAGACGGAAATCTTCAATAAGATCCCAGAGTTGCCGCAGCGAGGGAAATCCTTTTAGAGAAGGACAAAAAACGTCCCTGCAAAGCGATGTTCATAAGGAAAAGGGGAGAAGGAGAGTCGTTTTGCCGGGTTGTCCTTTATCAGACACCTTTGTTGTGATTTGCAGCGAAGGTGGTTTGCTTTGATCTCTGACGCGAAACATCAAGCCGAACTGATGCATCAGCTGTGCAGCGGGCATATCGGTTCGAATCCATCTTTGTCAAAAGATCGGTCCATAAAGGCCATAGTATGGGTCTGCACAAAATGTAAAATCAAAATACTTGACACTCAACCACACACAGTTGCAACAGTCTCGGCGGCGAATGATCGCGAATGCATATTGTTGTTTCTCATGATTTGTGCTACAATCACAGTGAATTGTTGAAAGACTTTTTCTGCATCAGGCGACGCAGTAAAACGTTGCGATCGACAAAAATCATGCCGGAGAGGAGACTTTGAGGTGTTTTTCTTTCCCATTCTCAACCCGATTGTTCTGTTCTGTGTTGCTGCAGCGGTGCTTCCTGCAGCTTATCTTCTTCGCTACATCTACCGGCTGGATACCATTGAAAAGGAACCGCCTCGGTTGATTTGGGCCCTGATTCTTGGAGGCGTCGGGGCTGCGCTCTGTTCGATTGTTTTGGGTAGAATCGGAAATGCGATCCTCAACAGTACCCTTTCACCGGACAACCCGTATTATGTCATTGTCTTGGCATTTCTGGTAGTTGCAGCGGTGGAGGAGGGGAGCAAGCTCTTCTTCCTCAAGCGCCGCTCCTGGAACGACGTGAATTTTACCCACATGTTTGACGCCGTGGTCTATTCAGCTGCGGTGTCGCTTGGATTTGCCGGCTTTGAAAATATCCAGTATGTTTTTTCCTATGGGCTTTCGGTCGTGATACCCCGCGCCCTTCTCTCGATTCCAGGACATCTTGGATTCTCGGTTTTCATGGGCGTTTTCTATGCAAAAGCAAAAGCATGTGAAAACATGGGGGATGATTCCGGAAAGACAAGGAATCTCTTCCTTGGATATCTCTCGGCCGTGATGCTTCACGGGTTTTATGACGCATGTGCCATGAGCGGGACAACGCTGGCGCAGGCTATGTTCTATGCATTCGTGGTGATCATGTATATTACGGTGTACGGGATGATCAAGCGTTCGTCGCAATACGACAGACCGCTGTAACCCTGCCGTTGTCCAGGAAGGAGACGCCGCTGCGTTTCTTCAGAGGGTGTTTCAGACCATTCCTTTTACCGAGATTGCGTAATGCCGCCGTAAGCAATGCGCAATTTGAACTTTTGGAAAGAGAGCACTTACAAAAACCGTGTGATGCCAAGATTGGAGGAACAGAGAATGGAAGAATTGCTCAATGCTGCAAACCGTTACATGGAAACAAGCGACTGGAAGACAATCGCAGTTTTGAAGTTCTGCCTGATCTCTCTGGGAATGATGATCGGAATGCTGATCAAGCCGGAACACAAAAAGTCTGTATTTCTCACGGCTCTGGGCGTATTTATTGCCACATATATTCCGCTTATGATCAAGTTTTTTCGGGTGTTTACGGAGATGGAATGACGCGTTGGCGATGTCGGTCGGATATATGCCCACAAGCAGCAGGGTTCAAGTTCCCTGTAGTCCGGCGCAATTCATCGTGCCAAATTGAGGCAGAGGTCAAAGACTTCCGCACCCTGCAATTTGTAAAAAAGGATAGGCAGCATGAAAGTGTATCTGAATGATCCTATTGCGCAATCTGCGCTCGGGCGGCTGAAATCCCACGTGGAAATCATCGACAACTTCGACCATCCGGAAGAGCTCGATGCGATTATCGTCAGGCAGCAATACTGCACAGAAGATGTGATCAGAAAGGCGAAGCGCTGCAAGCTGATCCAACAGCATGGGGTCGGGCTGGACAGAATCGACGTTAAGGTTGCTGAAGAATGTGGAATCCTCGTGAAGAACACTCCAGGAGGCAACTCGCGTTCTGTCGCGGAATACACGGTTGCCATGATGCTGGATCTATCCAGAAAGGTCACGGAGATCGACAAGAAAACCCGAAGAGGAAAACTCCCCAGGTTTGGTATGCCGGAGACCATTGGATCTGAGATCACGCACAAGCGCCTTGGCTTGATTGGCAGCGGCCATATTGCACATGAGGTCGCTCAGATTTGCCGAGACGGCTTCCATATGGAAATCTATTGCCACAGCCTGCACCGCAGCGATGCGGAGATCCGAAAAATGGGCTTCATCCCCATGACATTTCAAGAAATCTTTTCTGTTTGTGATTATGTCAGTCTTCATTGTCTCCTCACACCGGAATCCTATCATCTGGTTGATCGTAAGTGCTTTGAGGATTGCAATCCAAACCTCATTTTGGTCAACACGGCGCGCGGCGGACTGGTCGATGAAGCGGCTCTTTTTGAGGCGCTGGTCTCGAAAAAGATTGCGGCTGCCGGACTTGATGTTTTTGAATGTGAGCCGCCCTCTTCCGATCACCCTCTTCTGTCTCTCGAGAACTTCCTGGCGGGAATGCACGTGGCCGGAAGCACATACGAGGCGATGGAAAGAAACGGAAAAGCTGTCGTAGATTCCGTATTTGAAGCATTGGGGATTGATGAATAAAGAGGTCGATGGATCAACTGCGGCGCAAGTCGTGAAAGGAATCCTTAAACGCCTAGGCTCAAACCCTGGGATAAAGTCACGATTAAAAAACTATGGAGCAAATGCGGATGGGAAACTTGAGAACCAAAGAGAAGATCGGTATCATATTGACACTGGCAATGGTGATTCTGTTTGTTGGCTGTTCCGTCGGAAACGATGACGATCAAAAGATTGCCTACAAGGAGTATGAGGATATGGAGGCTGCATTTGAGGAATCAGATCTCATGTCAGCCAATATTGGGATCTTTTCAAGAACAGAAGAGGATGGCTCGGTAACCTACGGAGAAGGCGGAAGCGGAGTAATCGTCGAAAAGAAGGACGGGACATACTACGCCCTTACCTGTGCACACGTTGTCAGTGCAGAGAACACACAGCTCCTGGTTTTTACCATTCATACCGAAATGAAGATGGATCATATTCCAGGGGTGGATCTCAAGATTCCTTCTCTGGAAACCTATGAGTCGATGTATCCTGCGGAAACGGTATATGTCAGCAAGCGGGATGATCTGGCTGTGATACGGTTTAGCGCGGACGAGGAGCTGTCAGTCATCGAGCTTGCTGAGTCGGATCCAGAAATCAACGATCGGATCATGTGCGTTGGAAATCCGCAGAACGAATGGTTCGCAGTCTCCTATGGCAAGGTCACTTCAGGGATCGAGAAGTTTGGAGAGGCGCACGGTTTCCCGAGCAACGCCATGAGACACAGCGCCTACATCAACGTCGGCAGCAGCGGTGGGGCGGCTTTCAATGAGCAGATGCAGCTTGTGGGGATCACACCCGGCATCTCCTCTTCTATCGATGGAAAGGAATTCAAATACGGAGTGCTGATCCCTGCAAGCGAGATCCGAATCTGTATGGATGAATGGACCAAGCAGTAACGCAAGACTACGCCTGTGAGGACGAATATAAACATAATTGAGGGAGATTTGCCGGGATCTGGCGCAGTCAATCGTCAGGGGATGTGATGAGAAAGGAACTGTATTGAGCAGAAAATACATCATACCATCGAAGCGTTCTCAAAAGTCAGTTGAAAGAAAGCTGGTGAACAAGTTTTTAAGGAGGAATAATGGGTTTTCTCTTGCAGGTCTGCGCTTGAAAAACAGAGACTCAAATACCGGTTAAAAAAGCAAGGCGCGCTGCCTATTGAGCAGCGCGCCTCGTTTGTTTCAGAGGAAAAAGCTTCTGCCGTCTCATTGCCAATATCCCCGCAGGGACACGCCGAAAGCCGATGGGGGAAACCTTTATCGCTATTCTTAAAAGACAAAGCTTGTAAAGATCTATCGGGAAATCAGTTTCAAAAACCGTTTCTCATTCATCTGTTCGTTCGTCAGGTATTCCCCGTCGCAAAACAGCGCATAGGTCGTAATCGGCGTCGGCGCATTTTGGGCGTCTTCTCTGCACTGCAATCGAATCGATCGGAAGGGGATATCGTGATCCTTTGCCGTCTGCTCTATAATAGGGACATATTTTGCGTTGAACGGGCACTGATTGGTGTAATACAGCACATACCCCATTTCATCAATATGGGGGTGCTTTGCACATTCCCTGAAACAGGGCAGGGGAAGGGAAGTCTCAAAAGGCAGATGCCAAAGCTGAATGCCGTTGTCTGCCTCGTCGCACACCGAGAACCCCTTATATTTCAGATATTTCGGATCGGCGAGAAAGGGCTTTTTCTTTTCAGAAGAGAGGATGCAGAGCCCCCTTTTTCCTTTTCCCTTGCTGTCTTCGATACACGCGCCCAGCAGATCGTTGGAATACCCCTTTCCCTTGAAGGAACCCGAGACCCACAGACAGTCGATATACATATATCCGTCTGCCTCGATCGGATTCCAGGCGTTTTCGGCGGGGAGGTATTCGATAAAACATTTTCCGCGTTCGATGCCTTTGAAAAAGACCAGTCCGTCTTCAAACCGTTCCGCCAGCCATGCCTTCTTGGAAGAGACCTGCACATCCCTGTTGTTTGAAATGGCGCAGCAGATATGCTCGCTCTCCAGATTGTCTTTTGTCACTTTGATATATTCCATTATGATTCCTCCGGAAAAGGGGTTTTGCCAATTCAGATGGCGTAAGATCGTGACCCTTATTCGTGAATCCCGATAACGGCGTCAATGCTCAGGATGTCGTCATCCGTAAGGATCCCTTTTTCATAGGCCTGACCGATGGTGTAGATTTCGCTTTGATAGAAGGCATAGCAGAGCTGGCCGTCGCCGAACACGATCGTGTTCTCTCCGTATGTTTCGGGACGGAGCGCAGCAGTCCAGGCGAGCCCGTCTCCGGTGAGATAGGCGACAACGCACCCGTCGCCATACGTGCCGACATAGGTTTGTATGATCAAATCGTCCGCCTCTTTTGGCCCGCAGGTTTTGTTCAGCAGATCGTGGTCTTGGAGATATTGAAAATAGACTTCTTTGATCCACTGTGAAGTTTCCTCGCCGATTGGGGCATCGTCGGAACTGCGTGGCTCTGTCGAACACGCCGGAAGGGAAACGAGAAGAACGATTACCGCAAAAAGCAAGAGCCTCTTCGTGAGCTTTGTCCTTCGGGCGAAGGTCATGCGGTTTCTCTCCTTTCCTGTTGGTTTCCTGGCCTTATCGGATCATCTCAAGATTGTATTCGTCCGTGCCGTCCTCCGGGCGGCGCTGCCCGCTTTCATAAAACCCATGCCGACGATAAAACCGTATGGCGCTCGTGTTCTTTTCCAGCACCCATAGACTCTTGCAGCCGCAATGCTTTATGGCAAACTCAATGAGCTTGCCTCCGATCCCCTGGTTTTGAAAAAACGAATCCACATATAATTCTTCGATACGCAGACCGTTGATATGGAGAAAGCCTTTGACGAAGCTTTCCTCATACACCCAGATTCCGTTCAGGTCCTCAGGGTGTTCGATATATTCCTTTGCCAGTGGGTAGACCTGCATTTCGCCAAAGGAAACCTCGTCGTTGTGAAAGATCGAGCGGTAGTTCATCCGCTTGGTAAAGATCGAGATTTCAGCGATTCGGGAAGCATCTTGTATGGTCGCCGGTCTGATCATTTTGGTTTCCGCCTTTCTATTCTGTACCATTTCGAGCCACTTTTCGTGGGTCATTATTTCAACGCATTCTTTAAATGAAAACAGTCTGTCACGGAATCCTTTTCACATAGATTCTGGACAATCGGTTAGCCATGTCAGGCATTTGGCCGAAGTATTCGAATCCGTATTTTTCATAGAGCCCGATGTGGTTTGTTGAGAGATACACGGCATGCCGCCCCTCTTCTTTTGCAAGGCGTGTGACTTCCATAAGCAACAGGCCGGCATAGCGATGCCCCCTGTGCTCCGGGAAGGTGTAGACAAATCCCATCCACGGCGTGAGCTCGGTAGGCTGAATATCATCCCACTTAGCATAGGTGCAAAAGGAGAGCAGGGCGTCGCCGTCTGTCAGCAGAAGCACCTTGGAGCCCTCTCCGACAGTTTCGAAAAAAGCACCTTCATGCAGCAGATCATAGAGAAAGGCGCCAGCGCTCCAATCACATTGTTTGAGTTTTTCAAGCCAGCGCTCCTGCCGGCCGCTTTCAAATAAGCTGATCACCTTCAAAGCTTGATTCTTCATATCATAATAATGACTGCTCCATGCAGAGATCGAAATACTCTTTCTATATTCTTATGGACTCACGGATAGGATGCGGATTGCTCTGTGGTTTTGAAGGCAGATATGATCTGCAAAGAAATCCAAATTGCCGAAAAGGGTTCTCTGAAGATCAAACCCCTTCAGAGAGCCCTTTCGATTTGGTTTTTTCACAATTTGTCCCGCGGCGGTTTTTCCACGTTCAGGGCTGTGCCTCAGTCAGCGGATCTGGCCGTCGCCATGGACCACGTATTTGTAGCTGGTCAATTCCTCCAGCCCCATGGGACCGCGCGCGTGAAGCTTTTGGGTGGAGATGCCCATCTCGCATCCCAGACCGAACTGGCCGCCGTCGGTGAAGCGGGTAGAGGCGTTGACATAGACCGCCGCGCTGTCGACCAACCGTGTGAAGCGATCGGCGGCAGCATCGTCCCTTGTAATGATGGCGTCGCTGTGTCCGGTGGAGTGTCTGGCGATGTGATCGATGGCCTCATCCAGCGAAGAGACGACCTTCACAGCCAGAATATAGTTGAGAAATTCGGTGTCGAAATCGTCGGGGCCTGCAGGCAGGCCGGGGATATATGCCATGGCGCGCTCATCGAGACGCAGTTCCACGGGCTGGAGCCCCGCTTCGCTGCGCTTTTTTCCCAACCTCTCACAGATCATGGGGAGGAAGCGTTCCGCAACCCCCTCATGGATCAAGCAGACTTCGGCGGCGTTGCACACCGAAGGACGGCTGGTTTTGGCATTGTCAAGAATGTTGAGCGCCATATCGAGATCGGCGCTCTCGTCCACGTAGATGTGGCAAATTCCGGTGCCGGTTTCGATGCAGGGTACCTTGGCCTTTTCCACCACCGCGTTGATGAGAGAGGCGCCGCCGCGCGGGATGAGCAGGTCGATATAGCCCACGGCGACCATGAGCTCGTTGGAACTGGCCCGAGAGGTATCGGTAACCAGGTTGACCAGAGTCCGCGGAAGGCCGTGTGCGTCGAGAGCTCTGTGGAGGGCAGAGACGATGGCCTGATTGGAGCGGATGGACTCCTTCCCGCCGCGCAGAACGCAGACGCTCCCCGCGCGGAAGGTCAGGCTTGCCGCGTCGGAGGTGACGTTGGGTCGGGACTCGTAGATAATGGCGATCACGCCAAGCGGAACGGAGATGCGGCGCACCTCCAGACCGTTTTCCAGAGTGTGGGAGGCCAGAATGCGGCCGACGGGATCGGGCAGATCGGCAACTTCCCGCACGCCCTGCGCCATATCGCGGATGCGCCCTTCGGTCAGGCGGAGACGGTCGAGCATAACAGGGGAGATGGTCTCCTTTGCCGCCTCCATGTCCAGTGCGTTGGCGGCGAGGATCTCATCTGTCGCCTCGATCAAACAGTCGGCCATGGTACGCAGCACGGCCGCCTTTTTTTCATCAGAGAGACCGGCAATGATGGATTTGGCCGAAACCGCCGCTTCCAGCAATGGACGGGTGATAGCCAGCGAAGCAGGATCGGTTTTTGAAGGGGAGGGTGAAAACTCATCTCCCTGAAGGTCCTGGGGGAGATAGCAGGAATCTTTGGGATCAAACATCAGTGGCCTCGCTTTCCGCGGAAACGGCTGCCTACGGGCTTGCCTTCCGCTATATCATAGAGACACGACGGGTCTGCGCCGTTTGCAATGATCATGTCGCACCCTGCCTCGGTGCAGAGCGCGGCAGCCTGCAGCTTGGTGGTCATGCCGCCGGTTCCCAAGCTGGAGCCTGCGTCCCCAGCCAGCGCCCGAATCTCGGGGGTGATGACGGGGATCTCGGCAATCAGAGTTGCGTCGGGATTGGTGCGGGGATTTGCGGTATACAGACCGTCGATATCCGAAAGAAGAATGAGCAGGTCGGCTTCCATACTGACGGCTACAAAAGCGGCCAAAGTATCGTTGTCTCCGATGCCAAGCTCTTCGGTGGCAACGGTGTCATTTTCGTTGATGATGGGCAGGACCTTCATCTCCAGCAGACGGCTCATGGTGTTGCGGAAATTCCCAAATCGCACGGGGTCGTTCAGATCGGCGGCGGTGAGCAGAATCTGGGCAACGGTGTGGTTGTGCTCGGTGAAGGCCTTGTCATAGGTATACATCAGTTCACACTGGCCCACGGCGGCGGCGGCCTGCTTGGTGGGGACGTCCTCTGGACGTCCTGGCAGGGAGAGCTTGCCCACTCCCATCCCGATCGCGCCGGAGGTGACCAGCAGGATCTCATGCCCGGCGTTTTTCAGGTCGCTGAGGATCTTGCACAGCTCGTCTACCCGGCGAATGTTCAGCAGGCCGGAAGGGTGGGTAAGCGTGGAGGTTCCGATCTTTACGACAATGCGTTGGTTGACCATGGGAATCCGCTCCTTTTTGACCGTGCGACGCGGTTATTTTTCATTGAACTCATTGTACTAAAACAGCTTGGGATTGTCAAACAGAAAGGGCTTATTTTGTGTTGGTTCCTGTCGAAACGATATAGAAATAAAGGCGATCCTCCGAGGGAGCCGGGAAGGCAGCGGTATCTGAACAGGATGGATCGAATTGATTGGGTGGTGTGGGGGCCAGTTTTAGAAAAAAGCCTGCAAAACGGCAAAAATAACTTGTTTTCACCTTTTGATCAAATTGCTTTTACCTTCTGGGTTGGTTATGATTTTTATAAGGAAGAAGGAAAAAGAAGGTGCGTTCAATGAATCAGCATGATATCGCCGAACTCTCTGCGGATCTGATCATGCGGTATTACGAAAACGAGCCCATGCCGTTTTTGCAATATATGGATGAGAATGCGCTCTGGTACGGTCCTGCCGAAGGGCAGTTTATCAAAGGGCGGGACGCCATGATCCATGCCTGGAGTGAAGAGGATCATATGCTCACATTCACCGTGGGGAACATGACAATTGAGACCATATCTTCACATCCCTCTTTCTGCAACGTGATGCTGTCCTACCCCGTGGTGACCCACTATCCAGATGGACATGATATCGCTGTAGATCAGCGGATGCTGCTCAGCTGGGGGGAAAAACAGATCACAGACGAACAGGGGAATAAGTCGAAACGGCCGCGCATTTTGGTTTGTCACATCTCCAATCCCCACGAAAGACATGATGACGATTGGATCTATCCCAAGCGTTTTGATCAAATCTACAGCGGCAGGATTGTAATGAAACCAAAAGGCGAACGCATTCATCTGCAGGGTATCGACCGGTTGGATTACTTTTTTCTCTCAGATACGATCTGCTGGATTGAAGCCAGCAGCGGTGGGAAGCGCAGTATTGTACACAGTTTCCGAGGCGCGGTCGAGGTGCTTGCATCTGTTTCCGAACTTGCAGGGCGCTATCCCCATTTGTTTTTGCGCTGTCACCAGAGCTTCCTCGTCAATCCGCACTATATCCGCAATATTTCCCGCTTTCAGGTGACCATGACCAACGGAACTGTGCTTCCCATTCCGGAAAAGAAGTATACCGCCTTTCGCGACCAAGTGATGAAGTTTTTGCGGGATTGATTTGCCCTCGCGCCGTAGAAAGGTTTTGTCAACAGGTTCCGGTTGCTTGAAGCAGACCTGCCATGCCATTCGGAATTGCGGCCGGAACATAGAAATTAGAAATAGCAGGAATCGATTTTCAACACGCAGGGTTCGAAGCTGTTCGGAATTTTGCGTGTTATTTCTTTGCTTTGGGGAATTCGACTCGCATATCTATCAGATCAAAGTACAATAATGCGGGCTGATTTTTTGCGTTGGTCGATGCAGATAAAACTCGGGGAATATAGGGGAAACGCATGTTGTTTTTAATATTTCCTATCAGAATCACAACAAAAGAGAAAAGAATTACAAGCGTTTTTCGCTAAATATAAGGTTGTATTTGGTTTGCTCATTGAAAATCTGGCGTTGTTATTATAGTATTCATGTTTGGAAAAAGCAGAGATTAAGATACATTCTCAATTATTAAATTTCAGTGTGCAATAGGGTGAAACACTTTGAGAAACTCTGGTCAAGATAGATAAACTGGTTTGGTATTGAAAGCACAAATTTGGTCTAAATATACAGTTTTATATGTTTTTCTCATAAACTGTTTGTTCAAACGGACAAAAGAAGCTTGAAAGGGATTGCTCATAATGAAAGAGATGGAACTAAAAAAATTGAAACGAGCCGATCTGCTTGAAATTTTGGTTGAACAGGGAGAACGTATAGAATCTCTGGAGCGGCAGCTTGAAGAGGCGAAAGCAGAGCTGGAATACCGCTATTTGACAATTGAAAAAGCGGGATCAATTGCTGAAGCCTCACTGAAATTGAATGGGGTCTTTGAAGCGGCAGAGGCTGCTGCTCGGCAATATGTTGACAGTATCGAGCATCTAAATCAAAAGCAGGAAATAGCTCTTGCGGAGAGGGAGGCGCTCAGTAAGGAGAAGGCAGCTCAGATGCTGGCAAACGCTGAAAACGAAAGCGCTCAAATGATAGATAGTGCCAAGAGAGAATCCGAACGATACTGGAGTCTGGCTCAGGAGAAAATCTACAAACTAATTGAGGCGCACAGCGACGTTCTGAGTCTAAACATTGAGGAAAGCAGGAATGATGCAAGTGCAAGAAAAGATGAGTCTTCCCAATCTTCAATCATTGAGGAATGAACTGAAAAGGGTCAATCATGCTGAGCGCTATAGATCTGTATTGCGAAGCACGATCTATGCCTTGATTGTCGTCGCTGCAGTTTCTGTTCTGGTCGCCACATTATGGATGCCGGTTATCAGAGTGTATGGTTACTCCATGAAACCTACGCTGGAAGCAGGAGACATTATCGTATCCGTTAAAAGCGGGAGTTTTAAACCCGGAGAAATGGTTGCATTTTACGCAAACAACAAATTATTGATCAAACGTGTGATTGCCGGTCCAAGCGATTGGGTCGTGATAGATAAAGAGGGAACTGTCTATATCAATGAGAAGCGTTTGAAGGAAGACTATATTTCAGAGTTCTCACTTGGCAACTGCAATATAGAGTTCCCTTATCAGGTCCCTGAGTCCTGCTGGTTCGTAGTGGGAGATCAACGTGCGACCTCGATCGACTCTCGGAACACAGCAATCGGGTGTATCTATGAAGAACAAATTGTCGGACGAATTGTCCTTCGAATTTGGCCATTGAGTGCGATCGAAAGATTTTAGCAATCAAAGAGGAAATAAGGGTGGCATCATAAACTATGAAGGATAGATTGTCTAACAATGAAAAACAACTCTATATCAGGTTGTATATCAAACGGCTTTGGGAAGAGCGATGGTTTAAAGCCCTATCCTGTTTGGCAGCAGTTGTCGTTTTCTGTACGTTCTACGCTTTAATACTGCCAGCTATTACATTGGAAGCGGATACGGTGTGTGGAAAAAGCGCGCACCTACATAGTGAAGAGTGCTATGAAGCGCGGCAAGACGTCGTGTGTTACAAAGATGAACATATCCACAGCGAGTCCTGCTATGAGATGTGTCCTGCCGTAATCTGCGGACAGGAAGAACTCTTACCGCACACTCACGACAATGGTTGCTATCTTGAAACTTCAACCCTCGTATGTGAACAAGATGAGGATGAAACACACACCCATACGGGTGAGTGCTATCAATTGCAAAGCGAATTTGTGTGTGGGTTGATGGAGGAAGAGGGGCATGTGCACGATGACAGCTGCTTCGAATTGGTCAGTACCTTGGTCTGTTCTTTCGATGAGCATCGTCATGACGAAGACTGCTCTGCTGCAGATAAGCTGCTTGTCTGCAAAATAGAAGAGCATCAGCATACGGAACTCTGCCTTGAAGCGTTCGCAGATGACCCGGATACTGACGGGGACATAGATGGAGACACAGGTGATGGCGTGGGAGCGCCTTCTGATTGGGGTGACGAACAGAGCGGCATTCTAAAATCAGGGAATTGGGCAAAAGACTTTCTTGACGTTGCTGAGATGCAAATTGGATACCGTGAAAGCGAGTCCAACCATATTATCACCGATAATGGTCAGTTGAAAGGATATACAAAGTATGGAGAATGGTACGGTGAGCCATACGGCGATTGGAATGTAATGTTCATTTCTTTCTGTCTGCACGTTGCAGGCGTTTCTGAATTCCCAATTGAATCTGATTTTCAGGATTGGATCGATGCGCTGAATTTGGAGCCGTACCAGTATTACTGCGAAAAAGAAAGCTATACCCCGACGCCTGGCGATTTGGTTTTCTTTGACTTGAATGGAGATCGATCTGCCGATCACGTTGGAATTGTAAAAACGATTTCAGAAAAGGGAGACAGCGATTTCCAAATCGTTACAATCGAGGGTGATGTTGATAATTGCGTCAGGGCGATTCCTCACGACTTAAGCGGAAGTGAAGTTTTAGGATTTGCACAACTTCCGATAAACCCTGACGGGCACACAGAAACGGAGTTAGGAGAAAACGATGAGGTTGTAGATGCTTCCGGCGACGCTGCCGTTGATTTAGACAACAAAAATGGGATTGTTTTGCATGCGACTACGGAAGGTGGGATCATCATTGCCGCAGCTCTCCCAGATGAAATGCTGTCCAACAAGGAAGCAGAGTTTTCGCTTTCCGTTTCCGAATTGCAGAATGATTTGGAAAATGAAAAGACACTTGCTGTTTTGGAAGCGATCTCATCCTTGTTGGTCGAGAAAGGAAGAACTGCGGAGAAGATAACACTCTTTGAAATTGCAGTTTTAGTCAACGGAGAAGAGGTTGCCTTTCCAGGGGAAATCAGGCTTACGGTTGAAGAATCAGCACTTGATTCGGCACTCTTCCTTTCGGTTCGGGATGAGTCAGTTTCAGGATTCTCTGTTACACAGAAGGATGTTTTGCCGGCTGAATTTGTTGTGAATGGTGCTTCGATCTTGGGGATTGCAGTCTTGACGCCGGTGCCTTTAGAACAAGAGACAATGTATCAGGATGTTGTCTTATCTGGAGTCACAGAGGATGGGCTCCTTGTAACTGTGAGCGGGCCAAGCTCTTCTTTCCCTGAAAATGCGGAAGGCTTGGAGCTGAGAGTACAAAACATGAATGAAGCGGTCGACGATCTGGAAGCGATGGAGGCTTTTGAGCGGCTGCAGGAAAACTTGGATGAAGCAGGCGTGGGGTCAAGGAGCACATGGCTCCTGGATATTTCCCTCTGGCAGGACGGATGCGAGGTTGAACCTTTGGGTCCGGTCACGGTCGGCGTTTCAGGCGTTGAGGAAGAGATCTCCATGATCTATCACGTCGAGGAAAGCGAAGTCACAGAGATTTCCTCTTTTGATTCGGATGAAGCCGACGTTGCCTTTTCAACGGATCACTTTTCTCTTTACGGGTTGGTCGCCGTTAATGCGTTGGGCACAAGGGGCACGACCAGTCTGACTGTTGAAAAAACGTGGGCAGATTTCTGGAAAGCGCATGGACCTGTCACTGTTCGTCTGCAGCGTACGGACAGTGCAGGGAACACAACAGAGGTATCCGGGGTTACTCCTCTGGTTCTCAGTGCTCAGAACAACTGGAAGGGGACCTTTTCTAATCTGCCATCCCTTTCGGCGGGTGAAAGCTATTCTGTCGTTGAAGACGTTCCGTCCGGCTATCGAGCGCAGTATGGTGTGGTGGAAGAGCTGCAGGCGACTGGCGGACAGTATTGGGTCCCAGCAAGAAATAGTACGCTTGTCAGCGGCAACACCTATGTATTTCGCGTTTCAAATCAAAACTTCGTTCTGGGGCAATCCACCACAACGCAAAGCAGAATGATACGGACAAGCGCAACGGTACGCGGTTCTGTCACGGTCAACGGAGCTACATATGCAAATCATTTTGCATATGAGGATATTCCTGCCGGCGCACAGTGGACGGTTACGGCCTCTGGCAACTATTTTAAATTCCAAAACGGTCGGGGCTATTCCATAAATGAGGATGTGCTGACGACCTCGTTAAGCAGAGCAACCAGAATGAGCTTTACCAGTGGGAGAATCAGATGCATCGATGAAGACAATGAAATGCTCTATTGGAATGGCTCTTCTTACAGTTTGAATGAAAGAAGCTATGAGACCTTCCAACTGTATGAATTGGTGAGTATCCCTGCAAGCGGAGTTACTTACAAAACAACGATCACGAATAAACCGATGCCCGAGCCCAACAGCGAGACTTTGACCGTCAGAAAGGTGTGGTCTGACCCCTGGGAGAGTCACGATCCCGTTACCGTGCATCTGATGTGCCAAGATGAAAACGGTTTGATAGTGGCCGGTGATACGGTGACCCTGAGCCAGACAAATGGTTGGACAGATACCTTCACCGATTTGTCCTCAAATGAAGACGGCAGCTTTCCCTACTCAGTCTATGAAACTCCAGTAGACAGCTATGTTACGGTTTATGGGACCGTTGAGGAAACTGCGGGTACAGGCGGCGACGTTTGGCTGCCGGTAACGAACAATCAGATCATAGATGGACAGACCTATGTGCTTTATGCCAGAGGGGGTGCGTTCGCACAGGTCGACCCCGGCTATCAGTATATACAAACCGCCGCGGTAACCATGAACGGCTCAATCTCTTTTGACGGCGTGACCTACAGCAACTATCTTTCCGACGTTCCGGCTGGTGCCCAGTGGACGGCTAGTGAATTTGGTTCGTATTTTCAGCTGAGAAACGGAAATCTACGCTACTTGGGTGGAGCGGGTGGATATTTTGCAGAAACAAGCGAAGCGCACGGCTATACATTCAACAACGGAAAACTGTACGACGTGAATACAGGCAGGTATATTTTTTGGAATTCCACCTCTTACCAGAGCACCACCAATTCCGGTTCGGCACAGACCTTCCAGCTTTATGTGAAGATCGATGCAAGTGCTGGCGGCGGCGGACATGAGATTACGATTACCAATACTAAGGTCTATCCGCAGCAAAAGCCTATTGATCCAGATTTGGAGATCCATAAACAGATCGATTATCTTGGCGACAAGGTGGCTAATCCGGATACCGGGCTGTCTGGACCTGATGACTATCGTCTATACTTGGATGTCATCGGTTCTCATCAGCCTGTGGATCTGCTGATTGTGGCAGATGTCACGGATTCCATGAATCAGTCGTATGGAAATACCACACGAGCGGCTGCTTTGGATGCCATTGTAAACGGTACGATCCTGTCAGGAAACGGCGCCAATGCAACAAGGGATACAAACGGAATCATCTATAATTTTCTGCAAATGCATGAAGACAATAAGGTGGCCGTCGTCTGCTTCAGCGGTGGAAACAACTATTGTGGAGGTTCCCCCTTTGTTGGCAGCCCTAATGGGCACTTATATACAGATGTGATAGATATTTGCAGCCCCATCACAAAGGGGTGGACGGGTCGTAGCGGCTTTACCACGGGCAACGGTAGCTTGACGCCGAGAAGTTGCTATTGTCGTGTTACTCGACTGAATGAAACGTCTGGAACCAACTATGAAATTGCACTCAAGCGAGCGACTCAGATACTGGAAGATCCAATCATCAAAGATAACGGCCATATCAAGGTCATGATCTTTCTGACCGACGGCGAGCCCAACGTCAACATCATTAATGGGAGAATTTATAAAAACGAAACAAATGATGCTGCAAAACAAGCAATGAGAGATCATACCAAAGATGAGTTTGTAAGCTTCCTTGAGGAACACCCTGGCCTGATCACGTACATCGTTGGTGTTTCGACAGAAGCCAACTCGGGCGTAGCCTATGATGTTTTGACCACTATTGCTGACAGGGGACATGCCACCTATTACCCTGCGGATACGGTGGATCAGATGCGCACTGCTCTGCAGAGCATTATTGATAATAGTAAACTGTCTCTGGTCGAAATAACTGATACACTCAGCGATTATGTTGTATTCAACAATGCGCAGCCGGATATTAAGGTTACAAGAACAGATAAAAATGGTGCAATAACTACAGTTTGGCTTGACAATGCACCGACGACGAGCAACTATGACGCACATGGCGTGCGCATAATCAACAGTGTGCAATATGAATCCGATTCAAAACGTGTCAGAGTTGTCTTCAATCCGGAATGCTATCTTGACGGAGACAATACCTTTACGCTTTCCTTCAACGTGAGATTATCCGATTACGCCAATCAACAGTATTTCCTTAATGGTTATAGTGCCGTGGGAGACCTCAACACCGATTATGGCACAAATCAGACGAGCACCAGCAAGGCGGGTTTTTTCTCCAACAGCGACGCTTTTGTTACCTTTACCGCTTACAATGTTGGATATCGCGAAGAATATTCCAAACCGGTGGTACAAAGCAGGATTCTGAAATTCAGGATCGATAAGGTAAGCGCAAACGATACAGACGTGCCTCTTGCAGGCGCAAAATTCGACCTGTACAGACAGGCCGATCAAAACGAGCCAGGAGCTATGCTGCTACCGACCTTAAGCAATGTTTTCGGCGTTAAGATAAATTTGCAGGACGTTGTCACGGGCACAAGCGGCTCAACTGAGATTCAATCGCTGATGCCGGGCAGATATTTCCTGGTCGAGACTGACGCGCCGGAAGGATATTATGCTCCGGGTAAACCGATGGCGTTCGACATTTCCTCAGGAGATGGAATCAGAGTAATCATTGACCCGGCCTATGCCGACAATGCAAGTGCCGGCATAAAGGATACGGACGATGTGTTCCATTTGACAGTGAGAAACCAAACTTCGCATCTCCTTCCCAATACGGGCGGAATCGGAGCGCAACCAGTTATATCGAGCGGCTTGCTGCTTTCAGCAGGCGCTTTGATATGCGGACACATGAGGTGCAGGCGTGAAAGGAGGCAAGGGCGTAAATAACCTCCTTCATCTCGGCAAATCCCTGTGCTGGGTGTATACAAACCGCAGAAAGTATCCCATAAACCAAGTAAACATAAAGGGGAATTAGAAAAATGAAGTCCATGAAAAAATGTATCAGCCTGTTTATGGTAATGGCTATGGCACTGGCATTTTGTACAACTGCTTTTGCAGTACAGACTGTGCCTGTCGGCACCGGTACCGGCAGTATTACGATCACAAACGCAACCAAAGAAAATGAATACAAGCTTTATAAATTGTTCGATGCCACCTATCAGGAAGATGCGGTTGCCTATTCCTACACAAAAGGGGATGGGACAGATGCCATTTACAATCTGCTGACAGGCGCAAACAGCCCGTTTGCATTGGAGCAGGTGCGCGACACATCTGTGTACAATGTCACGCTGAAATCAGGGAAGGATGCCGCCGCGGTCAGCACCTGGATTACGAATAACCTGAATTCCTTTACTGCGCTCGAGACTGTCACCGCAGAGGATTACGTAGTGAAGTTTACCACGCTTAGTTTTGGCTATTATTTCATCACCAGTGGATTGGGAGCGACAATCACGGTTGACAGCAACACGCCGGATGTGAGCCTGATCGATAAAAACCAGGGTCCTACCTGGGATATCGATGAGAACGGAAGCGGCAAGGTTATTACCGCCGACAGCAATAAAACATATACTTCTCCTGTGAAAGAAAACTCCGTCAATGTCGGTGATACCGTAACTTTCAAAATCGGTGTGAACACGACAAACTACAATGAAGATGACCCCATTATCGAATACTTTATCAACGATGAGCTTGGAAAAGGCTTCTCATATAATAAAAACAGCGTCAAGGTCTTTATCGGCGCCACCGAGTTGAACAAGGTCAATTCTAATCCCGTCGTTGGTCAGAGCTATGTAATTGCTTGGGATGATGCGAGCAACAGCTTTAAGATTACGATTCCCTGGTACAATGCGACGACCAAGGTGTTTGCTTCTGCAGATGCAAATAATACTTTGACCGTTACGTATACCGCTACCTTAAACGATAATACCGATACGGTTTATGCAGGCGCAGGTAATAAGAACACTGCAACGTATGACTTCAGAGATGCAGATGATCCTACCACTCCGCCCACTCCCGGCACGCCGTATCACACGGTGGAGGAAAAGGAAACCACAACCTATACCTTTGCGCTGGGCTTCCAGAAAATTGACGGAAAAACAAAGGAGCCATTGCCCGGAGCCGAGTTTCAGGTGAAAAATGCCGCGGGGGCGTATCTGGTTGCCGCAGAAGAATCTCCTGCAGGCAGCGGAGTTTATCTTTACACGGGTACTGCTGCAAGCGAAGGCGGAGCAACTACCTTCAAAACCGACTCCACTGGTAAGCTGCTGATTAAGGGTATTGCTGAGGGAAGTTACACCGTTGTGGAAACCAAGGCTCCCAATGGGTACAACAACTTGGCTTCGGCGATGACAATTTCGGCGTCAAAAACCGGTGCTTCGACGTATAAGAAAACCTATACCACCTATTACGACGAAAATGGCAATGTCGTCAATACGGCAAGCTCGACGGGTGCCACATTGGTAAGAATATATGATGTAAATGCGGTCGATCTGGTCGTTGAAAACAATAAAGGTGTTGAATTGCCTGAAACTGGCGGTATCGGCACAACGATTTTCTATGCGCTTGGCGGTCTTATGGTAGCAGGTTCGGCTATTCTGCTCATCACAAGAAAGCGGATGAAATACGAAAACCACTAATCAACCTCTTGCTATACCCGGAGGTAAGCGCCTCCGGGTATAGCAGTAAGGAGAATGCTATGAAAAAAGCATGGATTACCCCTTTGCTTATAATTGTTTTTTTGGTAGGGCTCTCCTTACTGCTGTACCCGTCCTTAAGCGATTATTGGAATTCCTTTCATCAGTCAAAAGCGATTGTGACATATTCAAATGCAGTGAGTGAAATGTCTGAAGTGGATTATGAAGAATACCTGACTGCGGCAAAGAAATACAATGCGGACCTTTTGAAGAAGGTGGATCGATATGAATTGAGCCGCCAGGAAAAGGAGGAATATATGGGAATCCTGAACGTTACAGGAACCGGTGAGCTAGGCTATATCGAGATACCGAGAATTGATGTTTCACTTCCGATTTACCACACAGTGGATTCAGACGTTTTGCAATTTGCAGCCGGACATATTCCCGGGACCTCTTTACCAGTGGGGGGAGAAAGTACCCATTGCGTCATTTCTGGCCATCGAGGTCTTCCTTCGGCAAAGCTTTTTAGCAACCTTGATTTGCTGGGTGAGGGAGATCGCTTTGTAGTCTACGTGTTAAGTGAGGTTCTAACCTATGAGGTGGATCAGATCCTGACTGTTGAACCTGATGACATTGACAGCCTTGCGATTATTCCGGATGCAGACTATTTTACACTTGTTACCTGCACGCCGTACGCAATCAATACCCATCGGCTTCTTGTGCGCGGACATCGTGTAGACATCTTAGAAGCACCGGAAGCAATCTATTTTTCCGCAGAAGCCATTCAGATTTCGCCTATCATGATTGCGCCCCTAGTTGCAATACCCCTCATTCTTCTGCTGATTCTGTTTCTGCTGATTGATGGGCGACAAAAACAGGTTTTGCGAAACAGAAAGAAATTTGCTGAAGATTTGCTTAACAACCAAGGGGCAAATGTGCCATCAGACAGCTGATCTTGTTTTTGTGATCTATAGTCGAAAAGTCCGAGAAGGAGGATATAGATGAAGACTTTCAAAAAAGCAGTGACGAAGAGCCTGCTTGGTCTAATCTGTTGCATTTTGATTATGCAGCTCATGCCGGGAATTGCTTTTGCTCGAACGATCGTTGAAATTGAGCGGCCGATTTCTCTGATAATTGTATGCAAACACGATGAGCATAAGCTGCAAGGCGTAAAGTTTGATTTATATAAAGTGGCAGATATGAATGCCGTCGGCGAATTTGCGCCGACTGCCGCTTTCGCTGGGTACCCTGTTGTACTGGAACAGGATTCTACCGCAGCATGGGATGCACTGGCCGAAACGCTCGTGCAATATGCCCGTAGAGATGGGATTTTAACCATTGGACAGGTAGAAACAGACGGCGAAGGAGAAGCAAGATTCACAGAGCTTAGCGCAGGAATGTATCTGGTATATGGTCATCGATATAGTAAGGGTGATTTTTCCTATATGCCGGATGCATTTCTTGTGAGTTTACCGAGCCTGGATGAAAACGATGCTTGGGTATACGACGTAATGGTAAACTGCAAGGGCGAAGGACATATTTCAACATCGTCGACAACGTCGTCGATTAGTATTAAAGCTTTGAAAGTTTGGAAAGATAGGGGACATGAGTCAAATCGCCCTGAAATGATCGAGGTTCAACTCCTGAACGACGGCTCGGTCTATGAAACGGTTGTTTTAAATGCAGAGAATTCCTGGCGGTATACCTGGTCAGAGTTGAGTCCGGACGCTGTATGGAGCGTTATCGAAAAAGATGTTCCGAAAAACTATACCGTGCTTATGAGCCATGAAGGGAGAACATTTGTTCTGACCAATATATACACGCCAACCTTCACAACGTTAGAGGTGGTAAAACAATGGAATGATGCGGGCTATGTGAACCATCGTCCTTCCTCGGTTGAAGTGGAGTTGATCTGTGACGATACAGTATATGAGACGGTTTCTTTGAGCGATGAGAACAGCTGGCGACATGTTTGGAAAGAGCTGGAACCCAGTTGGGATTGGACTGTGAGAGAGAAATCCGTGCCGAACGGATATATCTCCAACGTCAAGCAAGCTGGAGAGCAGTTTACAATCATCAACACCTATACTTTGCCCGCCGTGCCCGAGGCGCCCAAACTGCCGCAGACCGGTCAATTGTGGTGGCCGATCCCCGTGTTGTTTTGCATGGGTCTGGGGTTTTACATGTTCGCGCTCCTGTGGAAGAAACCGCTGAAAGTGAAGGACGAGAATGAATAAGGGGTATGTTCTGCGGCGACGGTTCTTTCTGATCGGTACATTTCTGATCCTATCGTCATGCGCTCTGCTTGCATACAACCTCAATGAGAATTATCAGGCAGATAAGTATGCAGAGGCCGTTATGATGCAGTTTCATGAGCGGCTCCCGGAACAGGGAGGAAACTCGACTTCCGACTCAAACGATATTCCGGATTATGTTTTGAATCCCGATATGGAAATGCCCACGATCACCATTGAAGGAAATGCGTATATCGGGATGCTGAGTTTCCCAAGTCTGCAGGTTGAATTGCCGGTGATCAGCGACTGGAGCTACCCGAGATTAAAGGTTGCTCCCTGCCTCTATAACGGCTCGATCTATCAAGAGAATGCGGTAATTGCCGCGCATAACTACGCCAGCCATTTCGGGAAGCTGTTTGATCTAAAGCCGGGAGACACGGTGTGCTTTACCGATGTGGACGGGAATAGGTTTCACTATGAAATCGTTGTGCAGGAGGTGCTGGATCCGACCGCGATTGACGATATGATTGTAAGCGATTTCGATTTGAGTCTTTTTACCTGTACCTATGGCGGCACCGATCGGTTTACCGTTCGGTGCAAGCTGTTGTAAGGCTCAGACTTTCGGGAAGGCACTGCTGGAGGAGTGAAACATGGGATATAATCTCGATCTGTCTGGACAGCGCTTTGGTATGCTGACCGCATTGTTTCGGCTGAATCAAACGGAAGAGCGATACTATTTATGGGAATGTCTCTGTGATTGCGGTGAGCGCGTTCAGGTATCTACAAAGAATCTTAAACGCGGAATTACCGTCAATTGCGGATGTGTCCCCAATACCGCGCAGCGCCGCGGACAAGTCGCCGAGGATATAACAGGACAGCGATTCGGAAAGCTTACGGCAATCAGACGGGCGGAGAATCAGAATGGAAAAACCGCGTGGCTATGCTCCTGCGACTGCGGCGGGACTGCGGTTGTCAGAACGGTCAGTTTGAAACAAGGGCGCACATTTCATTGCGGCTGCGAAGTCGAGGAGATCAAACACATGAGTCATCTCGATTTGGCAGGCAAAAGGTTCGGTCGGCTCATTGCCTTAGAGAAGACAGAGAAGCGCGATAAAAAAGGCTCTGTAGTCTGGATCTGTCAATGTGATTGCGGTCGGCAAGTCGAGTTGACAGCGGATTCACTTGTGCACGGAAATACTGTCAGCTGCGGCTGCAGAAAACAGGAAATCAAAGAGTCCATCGGCGACAGCCTTACATTCGTGGATGGCACTTGTATTGAATGGCTGCGATCTCGTAAGAGTAGACGCGATAATACAAGCGGTTTCCGTGGCGTGCACAAAGTCAACGATGAAAAGTGGCGCGTAACCATTGGTTTGAAAGGAAAAAGATACAGCTGTGGAAGCTATAAAACCTTTGAAGAAGCGAAGGTGGCCAGATTGATGGTTGAGGAAAAGCTTCACAGCAATTTTGTGTTAGCGTGGGAAAAATGGAATGAATCTGCCAGAAGCAATCCGGAGTGGGCGCTCGCCAATCCTTTTGTTTTTGAAGTCGGTCAGGTCAACGGAGAATTTGTTGTCCATGCACCGATTCTCGATAAAGAAAGAGATCAAGCGGCAGGAGAAAAATGATGATGCGGTATCTGCCCAAAGAAAACAGGAAGAACATGGGAAACAGGATAGTGGTGTAAGATGGCATGATGATTAAACCCGCTGCCAAGAAGGCAGCGGGTTCGATTTTATCCTGAAAGCGCACAGCTGTGCGGCGACAGTATCCCGAATAAGGAGAAGAATGCTCAGGATTTTTTGTAATTATAAAAACCGATCCCTGCGTTGACGCCGGTTTCGCCCTTGTCAAGCTTCTCTTTCAGAAGTTTTCCGATCAGGTTATTGACAGAGCCTTCGACCTTTGCGTCGGGCTTCATCTGGTTGATATTATAGGCTGTTTCCAACCCGACGATGTCCAGAATCTTGAAGGGACCGAGGGGAGCACCCGTGGCCAATTCCCAAGTCAGGTCGATGGTCTGATAATCGGACACGCCGGTGGCAAGAAGGCCCTCGGCTGCAGTCAGGAAGGGGACAAGGATTGAGTTG
>JAEEGL014633841.1_pt1 | contig 33027 bp, 25 predicted proteins | sample 9134231 | NCBI WGS metagenome assembly JAEEGL01 (sample SAMN16246548, study PRJNA631951) | gut metagenome | biome: gut microbiome; feature: rumen; material: fiber-attached | host: Bos | place: Iran: Karaj | collected 2018-10
GGAATCATGAGCACAAAAAGCAGCCCTCTTAGAGTTGTTTTTTTCATGTTTTCTTCCTTCTTTCGTATTTATTCAGTTTTTAATAACCGTTAACAGTATATATAAAAAATAACCGATGCGCAAGCACCGGTTATTTTTTAAGGAGATCACATCTGTTAATTCAGAACTTTCTTAAGTTCATCCATAAATGTGTTAATGTCTTTAAACTCTCTGTATACCGAAGCAAATCTTACGTACGCGACCGAATCAACGTCCTTAAGCTTCTCCATTACAAGTTCACCGATAACTGAGCTTGGGATCTCGCGCTCTTCCTTTGAATAGATCTCTGTTTCAACAGAATCAACTATATCCTGTATCTGTTTGGCCGAAACGGGTCTCTTATGGCAGGCACGTAATACACCTGATTCGATCTTGGCTCTGTCAAATGCTTCTCTGTTATCATCTTTTTTAACGATGATGAGCGGGATCGTTTCAACCTTTTCATATGTGGTAAATCTCTTGTCACATTCATCACAGACTCTTCGACGCCTTATCGAATTGTTCTCCTCTGCAGGTCTAGAGTCTATAACTCTGGTATTTTCATGACCACAAAACGGACATTTCATATGTTATCTGCTCCCCCTATATATTGGTATTATTTAACAACTAGATACAGTATATACTATTTCTGAAATTTATGTCAACTACTTTCTGTAAACTGCATGATACAGGGTATAAAAAAGGACTGCCAAACGGCAGTCCTTTAATGATCATCGATATTGATTTATTTCTTCTGAAGGAAATCCGGAATGTTAAGCTTTGTCTCCTTAACATTGCTGCGGATATCTGAAGGTGAAGTGATACCCACCGGTGATTGTGTGCCGGCTCCGGTATTGAATCTGGGCATTGAACCCGTACGCTGTGAAAGCACATTTATCTCAGGTGCCCTGCCTTCTGAACCGGTACTCATTCTTGATGAATTAAATCCGGGGATCTGCTTGGGAAGAACAAGACCCTTCTGGCTGAAGCTTGAAGGTGTCACAGGGATCGAAGCATCATGTACGCCTGTAGCGATAACGGTAACTGTACACGTATCGGGCTCAGTAACATCAAAGTTCGCACCAAAGATGATATTAACGTCATCACCTGCAACTTCCTGTATCTGCTCAGCTGCGATCTGAACATCCCAGCCTGAAATATCGCCGGTAACATTGATGATAAGATCTGTAGCTCCATTAACTGATGTGTCAAGCAGAGGTGATTCGATAGCCATCTTTGCTGCATCTGAAGCCTTATCCTCTCCCTTGCCCTTGCCGATACCGACATAAGCGATACCCTTGTCTTTCATGATCGTTCGAACATCGGCAAAGTCGAGGTTGATCATAGCATTTTCATTTATAAGATCCGTAATACCCTGAACAGACTGCTGAAGAACTTCGTCCGCCTTCTTTAAAGCATCAGGGAATGTTGTCTTACGGTCTATGATCTCATATATCTTCTCATTGGGAATAACTATCATCGTGTCAACGCAATCCTTGATCTTTGCGATACCGGTATTTGCGTTGTTCATTCTTACTTTACCTTCAAAGGGGAAAGGTTTGGTAACAACAGCAATGGTCAAAATACCCATTTCCTTGGCGATCCTTGCCACAACCGGAGCTGCTCCTGTACCTGTTCCGCCACCCATACCGCAGGTAACGAATATCATATCGGCACCCTTTATCGCTGCCTGGATCTCATCGATGTTCTCTTCGGCTGCCTTTTCGCCAACTTCAGGCTGTGCACCTGCACCGAGTCCCTTGGTGAGTTTCTCGCCTATCTGTATAACTTTGGGCGCTTTACATCTGCTAAGTGCCTGCTTGTCGGCGTTGATACCGATAAACTCAACATGCTTAACATTCTCTTCGACCATTCTATCTATAGCATTGCCGCCAGCTCCGCCGACTCCTGCAACTATAATTCGAGCTCCGGCAACGTTTTCATCAGTCTTTATCTCTAACACGGTGAGTCCTCCCCTAAGTAGTCTCTAAAATAATCGCATATTATATAATAAGGTTTTTCAGTGGATAATTCAACAGAAAAGTTGTGATAACGTATGTATTTTAATTATCATCAGGTTCAAATGAAACACTTTTCGTTTCTTCGGTATAATTCTCCATACGTAATTCCCCGCTCATACCCTCAATCTCAGGAAGCATATACTGAAGTTTCATGATCTTCTCATCAAGGTTGCGGTCTTCACCCAGGGAAACCCGGATATCATCAAAAAACAGCGTGATGCTGTTATCCCTGCCAAAATAGATCCTGTCTATCGACAGATTATATTTGTTAACAAGCTGGGTAATATCAAGGATCGAGCCGAAGATCTCCGGATCGCTGACCGGAAGCGGTTCGTACAGAACAACATGTTCAAAGGAAAGCCCTGTTACCTGCGGTATGCCCGGTGTTTTTGCGTTTGAAGCTTCGACTATGATGCCTTCCTTGTCAAAATACATATATTTTTCAAGATATTCCACATATCCGGCCACTGCTTTTTCATAAACATCGATCTTGACTGTATGGGGATCCTGAACGGAAATATCCATGGCTGAAACAAAAGGAATATCCTTGATCTTTTTATTCTTGTATTTGAGAGACAAAACCAGCGAATTATGACTCAGAGGACCGTCCATGACAAGATTCATGATCTCTTCATTTGTGTAATGGACATTGCCCTCGACATAAACAGTCGTGATCCTGTAGTTTCCAAGGACATAGATTCCCCCGATGATCAGGGCTATCACGAGTATCGTTAGAATACCGGTTATTATGAAAATACTTTTATGATTCCTGAAATAGTCCACTTAAGTATCCCTGACCATGATCCCCCTCTGAACGCTGAAAACAAGTCCAACTTCAAACAGCAGCGAAACTACCGAGGATCCTCCGTAACTAATGAACGGGAGCGAAATTCCCGTATTTGGGATCGTATTGGTCACAACTGCGATATTCAGGATAACCTGTATCGCTATGTGAGCCATAAACCCGACTATCAGCAGTGCCCCGTAAAGATCCGGCGCATTATATGTGATGATCAGGCATCTCCACAGGAGCAGAAGGAACAGCATGATAACGCACAGGGCACCGAAAAATCCCAGTTCCTCACATATGATCGAAAAGATCATATCGTTTTGCGCCTCAGGCAGGAAACCGAGTTTCTGCATACTCTGTCCTATACCCTTTCCGAATATACCTCCGGAACCTATGGCATACAGTGCCTGAAGTGTCTGGAAGCCTTTTCCCGATGCATATGCATTAGGATCAAGCCATGCCAGTATTCGTTCTCCTCTGTATCCCAGTGAACTGTCCTTGTTCTGAACGACAATATATACGGCCAGAACGCTCATTGCGATTATGAACACACCCATAAGAATGAATTTCTTGTAATCAGGGCTGACAACAAAGCACATGATGAGTGCTATCCCCAGAACAATGATGGCTGAGCTCAGGTTTCTGGTGATTATGTATATTGCAAGCACCATAGGCATCGAAGCTCCCAGTGCTATGAATATTCCTTTCCACGTTGTAATTGCATTACCCAGTCTGCAGACCAGATGCGCCAGGCAGATTATGATAGCCAGTTTTGCGACCTCGGCAGGCTGGATCGATGTGCCCATGAACCTGATCCATCTTTTGGCACCGTTAGCCTCATATCCGAAGGGGATAATGAGGAAAAGAAGTCCCATCGCAAATATATAGGCAAGCCCGGATGTTTTTTCCCACAGATGATACGGGACCAGAGAAACGGCAAACATAACGACAAGACCTATAGCCGTATTTATAGCCTGCTTTTTAAAATAATAGGCTGAATCGTTAAAGCTTACACTTCCGTCATAAGAGCTGACCGAGTATAAAACGACCAGACCGAAAATAATTAGCAACGCTATCGTGATGAGCAGCGTCGAATCAAAAAATCTGCTGGTCGATAATTTTTTTAATGTGAATCTGTCTGCCATATCCTGTCCTTTATAACGTCATCACTGAGTCACAGGGCTGCCGTTTTCATCGTATGTGATATCAGTGATCGCATCCGTACCGGTGTCCCCTTCTTCGCCTTCATCTGAGAATGTACCACCTATTGTAGCACCGGTTTCAGGATCTATAAATGCTCCGGTATTCGGATCGACCGCATATCCGGTCTCGGGATCTATTGCAAAAGTCTTCCATATCTCACTGCCGGCACCTGAAGGCTGTTCTTCCAGGGTATTTTCATTACCAGCTGAAGTATCCTCTCCCTCGACAGTTTCTTCTGCTTCAGTCTCTTCCTCACTCCTGACCGGAGTAGTGATCTCTATCTTAAGTTCCTCAAGTTCTGCACGTTCCTTATCACTTAACTCCTCAGTCATGAATATTCCGAGATAAGGAAGCGCTTCGGTAAGTATATTTCTTACGATCTTTGTTGCAAACTTCGCATCATCCTGATATCTGACATTGGGTCTGTCAACGACAACATATATTGCGATCTGCGGATCGTCCACGGGCGCATAACCCAAAAATGAAACAACGTATTCGTTATTCTTACGGGGAAGAGTTTCTGCCGTTCCGGTCTTTCCACCGATTATATATCCGGCGGGTCTTGCCGTCTTACCTGTTCCGTGTTCGCCCGTTACAACCTGATTGCACATTGAAATGATCATGTCAGATGTGTCCTGGGATATCGTCTGCTTAAGAAGTCTCGGTTCAATGTTCTCAACAGTGGCTCCCGAAGAATTGATGACCTTTTTAACAAGATGCGGCTCATAATAATATCCGCCGTTTATCAGCGATGAAAAGGCGGCTATCATCTGGATCATCGTGCAGTTATAACCCTGTCCGAAGGAGCAGGTCGCAAGTTCGGATGATCTCATGTTATCGGCCGTATATACCAGCGATGCAGTCCTTGCTTCACCTGCAAGATCTATGTTGGTCTTTAATCCCATGTTAAATATGTGCTGGAATTTGGTAAAGTTATTGATCCCTTCAGCCTGAGCGACATACATCATGCAAACGTTACAGGATCTTTCTATTCCTTCGGCGACAGTTAATATTCCATCACCATATGTGTTATGGCATTTGATCTCATGTCCGCCGACTTCGAGCATACCCTGACAGTTATAACTCTCATTGCCCTTTATGGCTCCGCATTCGATCGCAGAAGCCACCGTAAGCGGCTTTGATACCGAACCGGGTTCATATGCATCGGATATACAGAAATTTTTCCACAGGGCATTATAATTCTGGTAAAGTGCATCACCTTCGATGCCATTGACATTTTCCCGGGTGATATATACTCTTCTTCCGGATTCTTCGTCTATTACCTTGTCACCATTGTCATCCAGGAGAGGCATTCCTATAAGCGCATCCTTGTTTCTCGTATCGTTAAGGTTAAATTCGGGATAGGAAGCCATGGCAAGGATCTCGCCCGAGTTGACATCCATGATAATGCATCCGATATTGTTTGCTCCGTTTCCCTCATGGAAATTATCGGTATATTCATCATTGAACTTCTTAAGGTATTTCTCTGTCATCGCCTGAAGATTGGCGTCAATAGTGGTGACTATGCTGTTCCCGTCTTCGGCTGAGATCGTGGTACGCTCGAGTGTGCCTTCTTCATTCATAAATCCGTATTCGCGGCCGGGTGTGCCGCTCAGGACATCGTTATAATACTCCTCAAGCCCGTAAGAGCCTATGTCGTCCGCCGTGGTAAAGCCAATTACGTCACATGCAAGCTCGTTACCCGGGTATAATCTCTGATATTCCTCTTCAAACCAGATCCCCTTTATAAGCGAACCTTCTTCGTTCTGGAGTGCAATGAAATTCTGGATCTTTTCATAGGGAAGTTTTTTGGAAAGGATATAGTATCTGGACGTTTCTTTGTTCTGTTCGAAATAATCCCTGACCTTGGCAGTATCAATGCCGAATTCGGTCCTTAAAGCGGCAAAAGTAGGCTCTATGGCATCTTCATCGGAGTTAAGTGCTACACTGTCAAGAATGACCGTATAGACCTTTTCAGAAGTTGCCAGGATATTGCCGTTGGTATCAAGTATCGACCCTCTTCTGAAGGGGATCGTAACACTGTCATATTTTTGCTGTGCCAGAACCTGTTTTTTGTATTGGGCTCCGTTATCCCTTGTTATGGAATACAATCTGTAGATCAGGCATACAAAAAGAAGTAGCACTATTACAAATAGTACTACCAGCTTTTTTTTCATAAATTTAGTAAATTGTCTTTGTGAATACGATTCTCTCAAGACAACCCCTAGTCCGGAATCTTGCCGGTCTGTCTGACATAATCGGAACCTTCACCGTTAAAGGAAATGATCTGCCCTTCTTCGGCATATTGCATTCCGAGTTCCTGTATTGCTACCGTTCGAACCTCTTCAAGGTTGACATTGCTGGTTATTCTGCTGTAATTCTCGTCATTATCGAGCTTCATCTCGTTAAGTGTTCTTTCCATTTTGGAGATCGTCTTAACCGAGTTGGTTATCTGTGCCTGAAGCGTCAGATAATATGTAATGGCACCGGATACGGCGCATGCTGCAACGAAAAGAAAAAGTGCAGTCCTTATTGCAGTGATCCTTCTTATTCTTCTTTGACGTTTTTTGCCTTCAATGACGCTTAATCTCTCTTCGCGTCTTACAGGTATTGTGTTCAGCTTCCTTGCTGCGCTTGATGCCATTTTTCTTCTCCTATCTTATCCTAAATCCTGACACTTTTCAAATATCCGGAGTTTTGCACTCTGTGATCTGCTGTTTTCTTCCAGTTCCTTGCTTCCCGGAAGTATCGGCTTGCCTGTAATTACTTTTCCTTTGCTTTTCTTTCCGCATACACACACCGGGAATGACGGTGGACAAGTGCATGGGTTCTGTGCATTTCTGAATGAAGTTTTAACTATCCGATCCTCCAGCGAATGGAATGTTATTATGCAGAACCTGCCTCCCGGATTTAAAAGATCTATTATCCTGTCTATCGAATCCTTAAGGATCTCAAGTTCCTTATTGCACTCTATCCTTATCGCCTGGAATGTTCTTTTTGAAGGATGACCTCCTGTGGCCCTTATCCTGGCCGGTATTGCGTTTTTTATGACTTCGTTGAGTTCAAAGGTCGTTTCTATCGATTTTGACTTTCTCTTTTCACAGATGTGCTTTGCAATATTCTTTGCAAATCTGTCTTCTCCGTAGTCCCTGATCACCCTGAAGAGCTCAGACTCGGAATACTCGTTCACTATTGTTCTTGCATTGAGTTCCTGTCTTACATCCATCCTCATATCAAGAGGAGTATCAAACCTGTATGAAAAACCTCTTTCTTCGTTGTCCAGCTGATATGATGAAACACCGAGGTCGAGTAGCATTCCGTCTATTCCGTCTATACCAAGGCTCTTTATAATATCGGGTGTGTTCAGGTAATTATCGTGAACAATGACTGTTTTTGATCCGAATTCCTTAAGCCTTTCTCTGCCGGCCTTTATTGCATCCTCATCACGATCTATGCATATGAGCCTCCCGGTTTCGTCAAGTTTCCGGGCTATGTGGCTGCTGTGTCCTGCTCCTCCCATCGTTCCGTCAACATATATTCCTCCGGATACGATATTAAGTCCCTCTATGCATTCATTTAACATTACCGGGTAATGACTGAATTCCATTCTTTATCAGATTCCTATGCCAAGGTCGATCATATGCTTTGCTATCTCATCCATATCCTCGTAGGTGACTGTTCCGTCGTAACGATCCCTGCTCCATATCTCGACGCGGCTTCCGACGCCTATAAGGACCGCTTCCTTAGTGATACCGGCAAATTCTCTTAACACTCCGGGGATCAGGATCCTGCCGCTTTTATCAACCTCAACTCCGGCGGCTCCTGCAAGGAAGAATCTGGTGAACTGCCTTGCTTCCTTGTCTATCATCGGAAGTGTATGAAGCTTTTCTTCAAATGCCTCCCATTCCTCCTTCGGAAACACAAAAAGACAGCCGTCCATCCCCTTTGTTACCGTAAACTCTTCGCCGAGGCTCTCACGGAACTTAGCAGGAACTATAAGTCTGCCTTTAGCATCAAGTGTGTGATTGTATTCACCCATGAACATCCGGATATGAACCCCTCAAAGCTACGTCGTGTGGTTTAAAACCCCACAAAATATATATCGGCATTTCAGCCTGAAAAATAACCACTTTCTTACACTTTTGTGACACAAAATGACACTTTGCGCCACCCAAGTACAATATTATAGTATTTTTCTTGAAAAATCAAGGTTTTTTTGAATGTTTTTTAGGAAAATCAGGAATTCCTGAAAAAAGAAAAACAGCCATAAAGGCTGTTTTAAAGATTCTGTATTATCCGGGAAAAATCACTTGACGGCTCTGCGGCTTAAAAATATGTGCATGCCCACCGAAAAGATCACGCAGGCAACGGCAAATACCAGTGAAACAGGAAGCTTCGTGCCGGGAATGAAAAGAGTATCTGTTCTAATGGCCTCTATCCATGCTCTGCCCAGGCCATATCCACCTATATAGATAAGTGATATCTGACCTTCGTATTTTTTCTTCTTCCAGAATGCGAGCATAAGTATGAGAACCGCCAGATTCCATAGACCTTCATACAAAAATGTCGGATGAACCTGAATATAGTTGGCAGCCGGATCAAACACCGCCATCCTGGCGGACAAGGAAGCCGATATATCTTCGGCCCTTACCGCATCAACGGGAAGTCGCATTGCCAGAAGGTTATTCGTAAATTCACCGAATACTTCCCTGTTGGTAAAGTTACCCCATCTGCCTATTATCTGCCCCAGAATGAGTCCGGGAGTACATACATCTCCAAGTACTGCCGGAGATATCCTGTGCTTCCACGCATAGGAAAAGACCATTATGAATGCGCCAATGACCCCGCCGTATATGGCAAGACCACCCTGACGCAGATTAAAGATCGATAAAAGATCATGTTTATAAAGGTCCCACCTGAAAACCACATAATAGATCCTGGCGCATATAATGGACACCAGGACTGCAAGAAATGCAAAGTCCCATACCGTTTCGGAAGTGATCTTTGACTGCTTGGCCACATGAGCGGCAAGCATAATACCCGCCATGACACCAATCCCGATAAACACTCCGTAAAGTGCGATAAAAAAACCAAATACGGTAAATCCCTTCGGAACATTATGAAGATATATCCCGAGATTGGGAAACGCTATATCATTTATGTTCATAATACTGCTCATATAATATCCTTAAACGTTAAATCTGAAGAGAATAACGTCCCCGTCCTTAACGACATAATCCTTGCCTTCCATTCCGACAAGCCCTTTTTCTCTGGCAGCCGAGAGTGATCCCAGTTCAAGGAGATCTTTGTAATTAACCACTTCCGCCTTGATAAAGCCTCTCTCAAAGTCAGTGTGTATCTTTCCTGCAGCCTGGGGCGCCTTGGTCCCTATCTTTATTGTCCAGGCCCTTGTTTCATCCTCTCCTGCTGTAAGGAAGCTCATGAGATTAAGGAGTTTATAACTTGCTTTTATGAGTTTATCAAGACCGGATTCCTTAAGTCCCAGGTCCTCAAGGAACATTGCCTTTTCATCATCGTCAAGTTCTGCTATCTCCTGCTCTATCTGAGCGCAGATAACAAATACTTCCGAACCGTTCTTGGCGGCATAATCCCTTACCTTGGATACATTCTCATTAGATGCTCCGTCATCGGCAAGGTCGTCCTCAGATACATTGGCCGCAAAGATAACCGGCTTTGCGGTAAGCAGGTTATATGATCTGAACCATTCCTCCTCATCTTCATCCTGTGTTTCAAATGCGATGGCCAGGCTGCCGCCTTCAAGATGAGCAAGCAGTCTTTTTATCATTTCAACTTCTTTAGCTGCCTTCTTGTCATTATTGGCTGCCTTGGTCTGCTTTGAAAGCCTTCTTTCAAGAACTTCCATATCTGCAAAGATGAGTTCAAGATTGATAGTCTCTATATCCCTTAACGGATCTACGCTTCCGTCTACATGTACAACGTTTGAATCCTCAAAGCATCTTACAACATGTACGATGGCATCAACTTCCCTGATATTGGCAAGAAACTGGTTGCCCAGTCCTTCGCCCTTTGACGCACCCTTCACCAGGCCCGCTATATCAACGAATTCTATAACAGCCGGAGTGATCTTTTTGGAGTTATACATCTTTCCAAGGAGCTGAATCCTCTCATCCGGCACCGCAACAACACCCACATTGGGATCTATCGTGCAGAAAGGATAGTTTGCTGATTCCGCCCCTGCTTTGGTAAGGGAATTAAATAATGTGGATTTGCCCACGTTGGGCAATCCGACGATTCCTAGTTTCATATATGGTTATTCTCCTTTATAACAGTTCAACTTCCTTTTTGTCTTTAACCGTTGCTATGATAACACATTTTTCGATTATGCACAAAAAAGCCGCACAGGTATCGAATTCCCTGTGCAGCCTTATTATTTGTCATTTGCTCAGACCATTTTATTCTTTTACGCCGCCGATCGTAAGACCGGTAACGAAATATCTCTGAAGGAAAGGATAAAGACATATGATCGGGAGCATCGTAACAACGGTCGTTGCGGCTCGTACCGTGATCGGCGTAATGGTTGCCGCTCCGTTCTTGGCGTTCTCCGCGCTTCCGCTCTGCTGCATGACCGAAGAAAGCAGTTTCATCAATTCATACTGCAGGGTTGTATATTCTGTCTTCATTCTGTTATAGAGCATCGCATCAAACCAGCTGTTCCACTGCCATACCGCAATAAACAGCGCTATGGTAGCATACACAGGCTTACACAGCGGTGAAATGATATCCTTGAATATCGTCCAATATCCCGCTCCGTCAAGCTGTGCAGATTCCTCCAACGACTCCGGTATACCCTCCATATAGGTACGCATTACCAGCATGTTGAAAGCACTTATCATTCCCGGGATCCAGTATACATGGAACGTGCCCGTAAGACCCAGATTCTTGTACAACAGGAATACAGGGATCATTCCGCCGTTCACGTACATCGTGATTACCCAGAACAGTGAAAGCTGTGATTTGAAAAGGAATCTTTTCCGGCTGACCACAAATGCGAGCAGCGCATTGACAAAAAGGGATGTGATCGTTGCAATCACCGTTCTTGCCACGGTTATCTTAGCACCTACCCATATGTTCTGCATCGCAAAAACCGTCTTGTAATTCTTCAACGAAAACTTACGCGGCCACAGGTATATCTTACCTCTTACCGCATCAATACCGTCATTGAACGATAAAGCCACCGTGTTTATGACGGGATACAGCGTGATGACTATGAAGACGGCAAGGAATACGACAACGAATATCTGGAAGATCACATCGCTTATCGGTTTTCTTACTTTATATTCTTTCTGACCCATATTGATCCGCCTCCGCTAGAATAATCTCTGCTCGCTGTACTTTCTCGCAACCGCATTTGCTATCACGATAAGGATGATACTTACCGCACTCTTAAATAGACCTGCGGCGGTACCCAGCGAATAGTCATTTTGTGATATACCCCACTTCAGAACGTAGATGTCGATCGTCTGCGATACCGACTGTACCAGACCGTTACCGAGAAGATACTGTACTTCGAATCCGGCATTCAAAACATTACCGACATTGATCAGAAGAAGGATCATAAAGGTTGATTTGATTCCGGGGAACGTTATATAGCGGATCTTTTGAAGTCTGTCCGCTCCATCGATCGAAGCTGCCTCATAAAGATTAGGATCGATCGCAGTTATCGCAGCAAGGTATATGATCGCGTTCCATCCCGTTTCTTTCCAGCAGTTGGCAAACGCAACTATCGGCCAGAAGTATTTCGGATACGCGAAAAAGTTTATTGCCTGATCTATCAGACCGAGTCTCATCAGTACATCGTTAATGATACCCGTTGACGAAAGAGAAACGTGCAGTATTCCGCATACTACTATCCACGACAGGAAATGCGGAAGGTAAGATATTGTCTGAATGGGCTTCTTGAGCCAGACAGTCCTGACTTCATTCAGGATGATCGCGAACAGGATTGCCATGATCGTCGTCGTCACAAGAATGAGAATACCCATTGCAAGCGTATTTCGTATAACTTTTATAAATACCGGATCACCGAACAGGAACTTAAACTTGTCCAACCCGACAAATTTTGATCCAAGCAATCCTTTTTTGGGCTTATAGTTCTGAAAAGCCATGATCCAGCCTGTTAAAGGCCAGTAATAGAAGATCACACCGTATAAAACCACCAGAAAAGAGATCAGCAGAAGAAACCACTGTTTCTTCATTTCCTTCAGTGTGATCGGTATTTTTTTCTTGGTTTTCGATCGATTATCAGCCATAGATTGATCATCTCCCATTATTTCATAAAAAGGTGGCAACAGTGTAATCATGCAAAGTTGCCACCTTTATTTCACGATCCTGTTATTTCACTAAAGGATCTTATTTGAATCCGTCAAGGATTGCCTGCATCTCGGCAATGAAATCCTCAGGCTTACAAGCGTTGTATGCTTCCATATATTCAGCCCAGCCCTTTTCGAAATCAGGTGCCATAACTACCTTAGGAAGCCATTCATGCTTGGTCTCACCCATCTTCGCCCAAGCTACACCACCGGGTGTTTCTGTTGTGAAGTTGTTAGAGTAAGAATACATCGGGAACCAAGGTCCGTTAGTTTCAACTACTGATCCGATCATCTGAGGATATGTTGTAACGCCATATGCGTTGAAACAGTTCTTCAAAGGCTCAGCCATGTCGTTCATGAACTCTGAAGGCTGCTCTTCAGGCTTGTTTGCGTTCTTTCCGTCGCGGCTTGTTCCATGCCACTGAGGGAAGTAAGAATACTGACATCTGTGAGAAGCCTGGTAAGAAGTATCTGCCCAGTTCAGTCTCTGTGCATCAGTTCTGTAGTATAATCCGTCAGCATCTACATCATAGTCAACGCCCTGAACACCCCAGAAACGAAGATCATGAAGTTCCTGATCCATAGCACAGTCTACAAGGAACTTGAATGCCTTATCGGGATCTGCACAGTCTGTTGTGATAGCGATACCTGAAGCCTGGTTTACAGTATCATCATAAGTATGCCATCTGTTCTCCATGCCGGCCTTAGTTGTAAGTCCGAGAGGAACATAGTTGCAGCCCTTCTGGTCAAGGCCTGTCTGCTTGAAGGAATCGTTGACTGTATTGGCGAAATCCCACCACTGGTCAACCATACCAAGTACGCGGCCTGTAGAAAGCTTAGCTATGTACTCATCATATGTCTGAGTGAATGACTCGGGATCTACGTAACCCTTGTTATACTCTTCGTTCAGCTTCTTGAAGTAAGCGATTGTATCTTCAGAAGTATTGTAGTCTTCGATAGTCATTGTAGACTTGTTAACTATAACGGAACCGTCGTTCGGATATCCGCCAAGGAACTGACCTGCGTTCTCAAGACAGAAGTATCTCCAGTCTTCGCAGAGGATTGTGTAACCAAGGTTCTCTGTGCCGTCATCCATTGTAGGATTAGCTGCAAGGTAGCTCTCTATGAGATCGAAATACTCATCCATGGTCTGGATTTTAGGATATCCCGCCCATTCAAGAACACGAACCTGGATCCAGAAAGCTTCGTCGTTGTGAGTTGTAGCCTTGGATTCGCCCAATGTGTTTCCGAAAGGATTGATCCAGTAGATGTGACCGTCAGGCTGACGGAACTTCTCCCACTCTTCAGGAGTAAACCATGTATCTCTGAACTCAGGATACTGGTCGATATAATCATCAAGGGGAATAAGGGCATCTGCGTCGATAAGAAGATTCATTTCATCTGAATCGATAAAGTCAGGATACTCTCCACCAGCGATCAGGGTACCTGTAGCTTCAGCTGCAGTCTGTCCGGTAAGCCATGTTTCCTTAACTTTTACGCCCCACTTGTCAGCGATCATCTGAGCGATCTCATTATCGTCGTTGATCTCTGAGCCGGGCATCGTGATGAACATCGTAAACTCGGTAACTTCACCTGAGCCTGCGCCGTCATCTGTACTCGTTGATGCAGTATCTGTGGTGGTAGTGGTTGTAGCTGCACTGGTATCGCTCGCACTTGAAGTGTTGGCTGAAGTATCAGCTGCATTGCCGCATCCGCCAAGAATGCCTGTCAGCATCGCGGTACAAAGAAGTAATGCTGTGATTTTTTTTGCTTTCATTTGTTTCCTCCCTTTTAAAATCTAGAGCATAAACATGCTCTTCTATCATAGTAAGAGAAAACCAGTATGAGAGACCACCGTGAAATTCTACATAAAAGGGGGAGAAATTTTAATGATTTTTTCGATACTTCGCCGGAGTGCATCCCTTGAGGTCGATAAACCTGTCTATGAAGTAATCTGTGTCATGATAACCTACTTCATTTGCTATTTCTGCAATCTTTTTATCGGAATTGAGGAGCAGTACTGCCGCCTTGTCGATCCTTATCCTCGAAAGATAATCCTTAAATGATATACCGTAGCGTTTTTTGAAAAGCTGTCCGAGATAGGAACTGTTAACATAGTACTTTGAAGAAAGATCCCTTAGCGTGATATTACCCGCATAGTTTTCCTCCAGTTCCTTCTCTATCTTAAGAAGAATACCGCCCGATGTATTCTTGCGGAGCGAAGTCAGATACTCGGCATATTTCGATGCAAACTGACGCATATGAAGCCTGCTGCCTCTTCCTTCACCGGGCATGAGCGCATTATCCGATATAAAGGTCATTACTTCTTCCTGATTTATGCTCTCATCAAGCTGTACCGCCAGATGAAGCAGCCTGAAAAGGAGGTAATTGGTATTGATGGAAAGGGCTCTGTCGGATATTCCCTCCGACGTGTTTATCTTGTCAAATAGCCCGTTTACGGAACGGTCGATCCTTTCCTTGTCATCAAGTTCTATACCCGAGATCAGTTCATCAAGCTCGTCCTTGCAAAGGAATATATTAAGATCGGGAGCCTGAACATCCTCTTCATAGATATAAACATTTCTGGTCTCCCCGAAGCTTCTGTATGGCTTAAGCGATACGGCTGATGAGTATGATCTTGAAAGCTTTGTAATATCCTCCACTCTTTTCCCCGCAAGAAATACGATCCCGCATTCGAAATCCGTATCAGCGATCCCATCCGAGAGCTTATCGAGATATTTCTTTACATTGGAAGCATCCCCGGAAGAAGTATCATCCGAATATATCAGTGCAAGCTCATATTCATCCGTAAATCCGGGAATATCCGCAAACAGTCTGTCAGCATCCCCACCAAGCAGCGACCGGAGTTTTTCGCATATCCTGTTCTTAAGGTTCAGGATCTCTTCATCCGACTGTTCTTCAAGCAGGTCAATATCATCAAGGCAGATGCTGATATAACGGAAATCGCCGTTTCCGTATCTGCGGAGATTATTTTTGATGTAATCAACATGTTTTTCCTTAAAACGTCCCGCAAAAAGGAGCATTAAATTCTGCGTAAGGTAAGCCCTTGCAGCCTCAGGTCCTCCGGTATCGGGAGCGACAGCTATATGATCAGTGTTCTTCACACGGTTTATGACCTCGTTTATACCATCAGCCCCTACGGGTTTAAGGAGATATTCAAGAGCGTGATATCTCAACGCCTGTTGGGCATAGTGAAAATCATTATATCCGCTTACCATTGCAAAAAAAGCCTTGGATATACCTTCTTCACGCACCGCCTGAAGAAGTTCAAGTCCGGTCATCACGGGCATCTTTATATCGGCAAATACGATATCAACCTCGTTCTCTTTAAGATATTCATATGCCTCAAGGCCGTTGGCGGCTTTTTTCACTATGTGACAGCCCTTTTCCTCCCAGTCAATGAGGTGCGACAGTCCTTCAAGGATAAAGGGTTCATCATCCACAAGCAGTACTTTAAGCATTTTCGCTCAATCTCCATACAGGCACGCTTATTGTTATATAGGTGCCTACTTCTTTTTCACTTTCTATCTCAAAATGGGCATCCCCGTCGGTATACATCCGGAGCCTGAGGCAGGCATTAAGTATCCCGACATGCGATCCGCCTTTGATATCCTCGATCGTACAGTTGTTCATGCGATCGTTAAGGAATGCAACTTCTTCTTCATCCATACCGCGCCCGGTATCCTCGACCTCCATGACGATGGTGTTCCTGCCCTCATTACCGGCCTCTTCGGATCCGCGATCAAAAACACGTACATAGATACGGCATCCGTTCGTTTTTCCTTCCATGCCGTGTACGCAGGCATTCTCGACAAAGGTTGTAAGTGTAAGTCTCGGGATACGGTATTCGCCGTAATTTCGTTCCGTTTCCACATCAAACCTGAGCCTGTCACCGAACCGGTACTGCTGAAGTTCAAGGTAAGCCCGGATAAAATCAAGTTCTTCATCGATCGTCGAATAATCTGTGGACCAGCTGATATTCTGTCTTACCAGCTTCGCCATCTTCTCTATCATCCCTGCGGTCTCCGTCTCGTTTTTGAGAACACTCCTCATACGGACAGTTTCAAGGATGTTAAACAAGAAATGCGGGTTTATCTGTGAATGAAGCGCGGATAGCTCGGCATTCTGCCTTGCAAGTTCGATCTCCTGCCGCTCCAGCTTGTTCGTATAATTGGTCCGTATAAGACTGTTCAGCCTGCGGACCATCCTGTTATATCCGCTCATAAGATGACCGATCTCATCTTCTCCGGCCATGTTGGTGTCGATCTCCTCCAGATTATCGACTTCGGTCCTTTCAAATGCAGAGGAAAGACCGTATAGTCTCCCGGAAAACGATCTGTTAACAAGCCTTATGGTCAGTATGGGAGCAAGCAGGTTAAACGTGATCAGCAGAAGGATTATTGGAAGATTATCCAGGACCACATCAATAAGCTGATTACCCTTTCTTGAAACAATGATCCTTAGGTTCCTGCCATAGATATTCCACGGAACTTCATAGTCAATGCTTACATCGTCCGTAAGATAATCATAGTCCATCTTGGGGCTCTTCTGATTTATGTTCGACAGAAGTATCCTGTCACCCTCGCAAAGGTAAACGGGATTGTCAAACGCCATGGCCTTCATCTTTCTTTGCAGAATTCCGTACTCAAGATCCACATATACCAGCATGTTACGCTCATACCACCTGTAATGATCAAGGACGCGGATAACCGACACACTTTTTCTGCTCATTTCACGTGAGTTGTTTTCATTAAGATACCGGAAGGAAACAACTATCTTGTTCTTTGCATTAAGAAGATCCTCCCATCCGATCTCATTCATATCACGGAGATTGAAAATATTTCCTCCGTTTACAATCCTGTCATTATCAGTACAGAGAATGACACCGTTGATCGAAGATTCCTTTCCCCCTTCAAAAGGCAGGAGGATCTTGTTTTTAAACTCATAAGATTTTTCATAGAAATCGTAATTCGTTTCGTAATCGTAATCCAGAAAACGATAAACCTCCTCATCAAGATAAATCTTATTGATGATGGATATGGCCTCATCAAACGCACTGTTTACGAGATACTGTACGGAATTCGCCGTACTTTCCATACGGAATCTTTCTTCTCTTTTCTCATAATTCCCGATCATCCTGAAAATGATCCCGTCGGTAACTACAAGAGGGATGAACATGCAGGCGACATAAACAAGTACCAGTTTGTTTCTGATACTCATGTTGTTGAGCCTGGAATATACGAAATGTTTTATTCCGCTTTGTTTCATCGTTTACCTGAAATAATATCAGCCTTCGTGGGTTTGCGTCCCTCGGGCTTTGCGTCTGTCTTTTCCGTCACGGTAGAATTCGCGTTTTTCATCATACATCCTGTTATCAGCCTCGATCCTTCGGGCAGTGTAGTTCGGATCTCCGCCCTGGGCATAAGAATATCCCAAAGCAATACTGTCACCGTTTTGAATGATCATATGACGGATTTTATCTATCTTCTCTTCAAAGATCTGTATGCTGTCATCAAAAGAATATATCGCAAACTCATCTCCTCCCATGCGATATACGTTCTCTGCTCCAAAAACATCCGTCAGACATCCGGATACCCGCTTTATAAGATCGTCTCCGGCCTCATGACCTTTGTTGTCATTAACTGCCTTTAAGCCGTTAATGTCGCACATGACAAAGCCGTATGAACCTGAAGTGTCAAGCTGTTCTCTTTCAAATTCCCTGAGAGCACGCCTGTTTCCAACTCCGGTAAGAGGATCATGATAACTGTATTCGACCAGTTGCCTTCGATCATCCCTTCTGGCAACAAGCTCGGATAAGAAAAACATGAGAAGTCTTATGATCTCAGATACCTCTTCCATCATCTCGACCGGAGGATTATCCACTCCGAAAAATCCTATATATTCCCCGTCAAGGATCAGTGGTCCGGTTACCAATGTGTTTATATTCTGAGGTTTCAGCACATTATACATGTTCTCACTGACACTGCGGTACTTTTCAATATCATAAATAAGTACATGACCGCCCTTTTTATATTCTTCATACCAGACATCTATAACGCCTTCATATGGAAGCCCCTTAAGGTTATCTATCTGCGGGGTGACGCCTGCAGTACAATACTCATAGGTATTATCAAATGTCCCGTCAGGCATTTCTTCAAATATGTATGCTCTGTCTGCATGAAGTTCTTCGCAAAGATATTCAAGGACCTTATGGATCTTGTTATCCGGATCTGTGGAATCCATGATGTATTGAAGAAGGTGATTGATAAAACGATCTCTCTCAAGGGATGTTTTCTCCTTTGCCCACCAGTCAAATATCTGGAATGCCATGAATAAAAAGAACAGCACCAGTCCTACCCTGAACCAGCTTCCGTGGCCTATCGAGCCCTTTTTACCTATCAGGTATCTGCCCATATCGATAAATGAAAAGGCAATAAAGATTCCGGCTCCTACGTAAAAATACCTTATAAACGAAGAAATGCCCTTTTTGTGACAGAAAATCTCATTATCGACAAGCATGGCCATCAGCCATATCAGCTGTGTTGCATACGATAAATAAATATCACTGACCATTAAATGCATATCAACGCCAAACGCATATCTGGCGATCAGGAGCCATCCGAAACATATGATCGTGCTTATGAATGACAGTATTAAATATATGCGCCTCTTATTCTTGGTAATAGAGTTTACAAAAATGATCATGGGGAATCCGGCCAGATGCAGGATTCCGTATACGACCTCCCTTGATGAATAAGTGGTTCCGGTAAAAAGCTGAGGTATACCTGTATCACAAAGGCTCCATATTCCGAATAATACCGCAGACAATCCCAGTGCCCAAAGCGACCGCATCATGGAATTTCTTCGCGACATTCCCAGGAAAAAAGCAATAAGCACAATACCGAAAATGACCATCAGGATTGAAAGATTAAATCCTACAATATTCCGTCTCATCACCGAATAGCGGTATTGCGCTTCAGTCCCGAACTGCATATCATTGATACGCCCTCCGCGCCCGTTGGTAAAGACCGTCTGCGCTTCTATGCGGACAACCGCTCTCTGATCCTTTGTCCCCAGCCCGATCATATGATAGGCTATCCCATCTCCGGTACCTGTCATATTTTCAACAGTATCATAGGAATAGATCTGCAGATCGTTAACATAGACCTTTAATCTGAGATTGCTCGTGGAAAAGTAGATAGAATCCGTTTCAAGTATGGTTTCCGGAAGTGTCTTTGATATCACAAATCTTCCGCCCATTTCTCCGGCACTGACCTCATTGATATCTATCAGTTCTCCCGAATCGAGCATCCATCCCTGGGTATAGTCTCTCTGTGGTGAAAAAACATCAGCCCGAAGAAATTCCAACATATCATCATTAAAAAAGATATGTGTCAGGAATAATACAAGAATGATAAAGTATATAATCAGACAGCTTTTGATAAGTTTTGATGATTGTGTTTTCATAGTCCCCTCTTTTAAACACATTTAAAGTAATATTTTATCATGACGCGGCTCATTTGGAAAACGAAAAGGCTGTTTAAATTATGATGATCTCATCGTACAGGCAGAAAAACAGCTCCTCAACGCCGGTATCTTCATGGAAATGTCCGAAATACCAGGCTGTAAAGTCTGTATTGTCAGCCACCCGTTGCAGATACCTTCTCAGTTCGATCTCATCATCCGACATTTCACCGTAGCCCATAGCTGCAACTACTTCTCTGGGACCAGTATGTGTCAGGATATAATCGACTTTATAACCTGCTTTTTCAAGATTTACCCAGCCTTCTTCATACTCTGCCCTTGATGGCATTTCTTCAGGAAACCAGGAAAAGCCTTCCGTCCGGTATGGCTTGTCTATGCTGTAAGCTCCTCCGAATGTAAAAAATCGGGTCCCGTCGATATCATAGATCTGTCCGCGCATAAGATGAATGATATTGTTTTCGATAAAATGAACCGTTCCTCCATTCCATATATCAACACCGTAGGAATTGAGTTTTGCAAAGTTTTCATGATTACCGTCTATAAACAACGTGGTGACCGGAAGGTTTCTTAATATATCCCGTGTCGCAGCCTCTTCAGATGGTGAAAAGCCACAGACTCCCACATCACCGCAGATGATAAGATGATCATCAGATGTAAATTCACCGTCATGTTCCCTGAAAAACGTCACTATTTTGCCTATATCCAATGTTGCGTGCGTGTCACCTGAAATAACAAAGCTCATAGATATCCCTCCTAACTCTATTATACTATTCAAATCCGAGTTTTCTCTTCTCAGTCATCTCCCGGAAAGAATGATCTTCGATGTCACACTCTTTGATCGTTGTGATATTCTCATCGTTTAATGCATCCTCTCCTTCTTTAAGTATCCTGTCTGCCAGATTCATCTGGGCCTCCTCAAGCATTTTGCGAACAAACCGCCCATTTCCGAAATCATTGGTCTTGCATACCCTCTCATATATTCCCCTAAGCTTTGACATGGCATTTTCCGTGATGTTCATATCCTTTTGAGAAAGCATAAGTCCAGTAATGTCCGCAAGTTCATCAGCCGTATAATCCTCGAACTTAATCTCATAAGCTATCCTCGAACGCATTCCGGGGTTTCTGTCAAGGAAATGCTGCATGGGTTTAGGATATCCGGCAAAGATCACTATGACTTCATCTCTGTGATTTTCCATCTCCGAAACCAAAGTATTTATAGCTTCATCTCCAAAGCCGTTTTCATAGCTGTCACATAATGAATATGCTTCATCAATGAAAAGGACCCCACCCTGAGCTTCTTTGAACTTACGCTTAACAAGCGGAGCCGTGGAACCGACATGATCTCCCACAAGGTCAGCTCGTGAAACTTCTACAAATTTACCCGTAGATAAAACCTGTTCATCCTTCAATATTTCAGCAAACAGTCTGGCTACCGTAGTTTTGGCAGTACCCGGATTTCCGGTAAAGACCATATGCAGCGAAAAGTCCCTTCTCTTTATTCCCTTTTCCATGCATAACTTATTCAGTTTGAAGGTTGACACCGCCTTAAGTATGACTTCCTTGACGGAGGATAACCCAACCATATGCATCAGTTCATTCTTTGCGGTTCCTTCAGGCCTAGTCTCTGTCAGCCCTTTATCAAGCGAACTGATATCTTCTTTGGTCAGTTTAAAGAGTTCCGACTTTTTGATATCCGTCGCATCCTCTTTATCCGACATCAGTCTTACAGCCTGATTCTGAAGTGCCTGCTCGATGATATTGCGCACATATCTCCCGTTTCCAAAATTATCAACATGCCTTGCTTTTTCAAAAAGATACCCGGCTTCTTTTATCGCATCATCGGTAGGAGTGAATCCTCTTTCATCGAGCATTTTTCTAAAGATATCCGTGAGCTCCTGTGTATCATAATCCGGAAATTCTATCCAATGTGGTATCCTGCTCTTTAATCCTTCATTCTGCTTCATGAAATCCTGCATTCTTTCTGAGTAACCGGCAAGTATAACTATCACGTTATCTCTTTGGTTTTCCATTTCCTGAATCAGTACGGCTATAGCTGTATCACCTGTCATCGTATATGCTTCATCTATAAACAGGACACCTCCCTTCGCCGCAGCAAAAGCATCTCTGATCTCATAAGCACAGCCAAGTCCGCAAAGATCCATCCCGCCCTTCTCGACAAATGCTCCGCTTTTTAATATGCCCTTTTCCCTGGCTATTCCCGCAAAGAGTTTAGCGACTGTAGTCTTTGCCGCACCCGGATTGCCCGCAAAGATCATATGCATCGCACATGACTGATAGGAGTGACCTATCCTTCGTTTTCTTTCCTTTTCCACGATATCTGATTTGAGAATACCCTCTATCTGCTCTTTGACTATCCCAAGTCCAATGAGACCATTCAGTTTTTCACTTGAGGACTCGACATTTTCGTCCCTATCGAGCATAAAATCACACGTCGGATCATAGTCATAAGCCTTAAGAACGTTCCTGTTAAGACTCCAGGTGCCGAACTGTTCAAACGCCATCAGGATATCCGTCTGCGAAAAATGCTCACCGGGATAGAACTTCATAAACTCTCCTGCCTGAGAAGCATACTGCTTATACTCGGAGCCTTTGATCAGTGTTCTTAAATATTTGATCGCGCCTTTCCTGTCAGTACTGCCTTCTTTTATCATTACCGGAACTACAAGCTTTCTTATCTGAGTGAGTATCTGATATGAAAAGCCCGGATCGTCGATATTGTATGTGAATACGAAAAGGCAGTCTTTCCTGTATTTCTTTAAGAGCTTAATAATGTATTCTCCGGTCAGTTTGTAGCTGACCGGATCGATCCCGAGTTTCTCAGTAAGATCAAAAACTACAACCCCACCAAAGTTATTCTCAATGATCCTTTCAAAGTAATCACATGTCTTGTACACATTGGGTTCCATCTGTCGGATCATGCACATGCGTCTTGTTTTTAGTCTGTTAGCTTCAATCAGACTTTGCGCCAGACGATCCGTCATCTCCTCAGTTGCTTCTATACTGCGCCCGGAAATTACATAATGGACCAGATTTCCCTTAATATCCGTTTCATTCCTGTGATCCAAGATATTGGACAGTTCTTCCGCGAGGCTGTTGTCATATATAAATGGCCCGCTCTCATCACTGTTGCTTACTATCTTCTCGCTATAGTCAAAAGGCAGATGATAATCCTTGTCCTGATGCATACAATTCGCAAATATCCAAAGATCCGAGTCATCCACTATACGGTGAAAATTACTGCCGTAGTCTCTTCTTCTGGCCTCTGACAGACATTCGAGAAAATCATACATGGTGATCTCTTCAGGGTCGGTCTTTATTCTGTTTATCCCGAAGGCTTCGTTCAGCGTTCCTGTCAGGTTTCCATACACATCATCATATGTTGTCTTTTTATCATTAAATGAAAATGCGCATAAAAGCGAATCAGCTTCTTCCCTGTAGGAGAAGAAGCTGATATCGTTACTCAATGACCTGTACATATAGTTATTTAACGCACCTATACCGCCGTCATAACTATATTCCCGCAGTTTTATCAAGGCGCTTTCCTTTAACATTTCAGTATTTGAGTTTATAACAAAACAATAATATCTCATGTTTTTTCCTTTCTGTTTTACTTAATCACACGGTATCAGCAATTCGGATATCAGTCTTGCATGATCCGGGTAGCCGTGATCTATTTTGTTTCCGTTCCTGGTCGAATTTCGCTTTATCATTTCCAGATAGCTCTTTTTATTCCTCCTTACATGCTCCCAGGAATATCTGCTCTTTGATACTTTTTTGATGTCTCTTGAGTGGAACAGCAGATCGTTCTTTATCCTGTTACCCCACCCGTATATGAGGCCGTTTTTCCCCTTGCATAGTCCCCACGAACTGTATTCACCGGCAGGTTCATCTATAACCAGTTTTTCAGAGAACAGGTCCTTTATCAGATGGAAATTATAGAAACGAAGATCGCTTAACTTTTCAGAATTCCCCCTGAAACGGTAAAGATCAGCTACTTCGCTGTATTTAGCATCTTCATCTCCTCTTATCTGTCCGTTATTAAAATCTCCAGTACAAATGACAGCCCCCATAACGGATGAGATATACTTTCGGGCCAGCTTTACCTGTTCGTACCTGTCCGGATAATCAGCCATCCTTACTCTCATGCCGATGATATTGACCTTTTCATTTGCCACCTCGATCGAACCATGCAAAAAATCGGGGCCTTCATCGGCCCCGATAAGTCTTCCTGAAATCTTCTTTAGCCCGTATTCGGGTTTTGCTGCGATAACGACCTGATTGGTATACTCTCCAAAATCCTCAGAGGCGATACAGTCATAACCAAGAGCATTGATCATATCGGTAAGAGCCTTATTGGCTCTTACCTCTGTAAGTATCGCGACATCTGATCTTCGAATATAATTGCCGACAAACTTGGCAGGCTCAGCCGTATCATAGCTTCCAAAATTAAGATTCCATTCAAGTACGTTAATGATGTTATTCTGTTTCATAATGTTTCCTCCCTAAAAGTCTTCAGGTGCAAAAATGATCACATGATCGCCCTCTGCATGTACGCAGAAATCATTATCCTTATACGCAAAAGGCTGATAATCCGCCGCGTAGTGATCCGGGTACATGGTAAAGACAAGAAGCAGGGCCTCATAAGCGATCCAAAGTCCGATTTCGGGATCTTCAAATATCTTAAAGTAGTTCGGGGAAAATGCGATCTTGTTCTTAAGCAATGACCAGTCCACAAATGCATTTTCCTCTTTATTGCACACACTGAAATAATCGTAAGTAAGGCTTTCGATCATCTCATTGTAGTCGTCCATCGATTCATCTTCTATGGACGGAAGTATTGTCTTTTCATACATATCCACTGCAAGGGGCAGCGGACAATCTTTTACGTTAAGCAGCGCTTCTATGACCATAATGTGTTCCTCCGTTGGAATATACATTTTAAAGCTGTCTTCGTTTATTTCTAAACACTTATTCGTTCCATATGTCTTCGAGCTCATCTTCTACCTCCCTTTCATCCTTTGCATTAGGAAAGAACAGGTCCATCGCATCTTCCCATGTGAATTCCTCTTCCTGTAATTCCTCGTCCATTACTTCAAACTCGTCATAAAACATGTTTTTCATTTTTCTTTCCTCCTTATTTTGGAAAATAAATAAGGCCGGTCTCCCTACAGACCGGCCTGGTTACCGAATGTCATTCGGACATTCATATATAGAAAAAACCGGGTGAATCCTCACCCGGTCTGATCTATCAATTTTTTGACGTACTATATATTTAATTATTAGAAGAATTTTTACGTACTATATATTTATAATTTCTAACGGGCTGTCATCCCCATATCCCGTATCTTTTATTATCCAGTATTCCCTTTCGTATTTTTGAGCATCACTTTTATCTATCAGTCTAAACTCAAAATGGTCAAGGAAATCCCTGTTCACGCTGAATTTGGAATACTTGTTTATGTTTCTGCTGTTAAGAACAGGTATGTCATCTTTATAGAAAAACCTGTCAGAACACCAGGCTCCGGTTTTTCCCCTGTTGCTGTCAACACCATACCATCCGAACAATCTTGTTTTCTGAAGCAGCACTTCATCCTGAGCATCCGGATGATCAAGCCCAAATATTCTGAAAGCGATAATATTCCTAAGTGTTCTTAGTTTGATCTTATCCTGCGTTCCCTTTTTATATATGAACAGGTGATCATAAAGGTCTTCTACAGACCTTATACCCTCGCTGTTCCCGTGTTTTCTTATGATACAGTATCGTTCTTTGAGTGTCCCTTTCTGTATGGCAGCGGCAATGATATTACTGAAGTTTATAGATTCAGCCATGTAATCATTATCCGAATTCAGCTTGCCATACCAGATATCGGACCACTTTTTCCAGCATTCTTCTGCCTGTTTATCCGTTATCCCTGCACCGGATCTTTTATAGTTATGTATAAAGTATTTTCTTAACCACCCATTCGCAGACGGATGCTTTATAAACCACTCATTTGAAACTGCTGACACCATCGCTCCTGCTTTATCAAAGCCGCACCAGGAATTAAGCGTCTCCTTTAATGTACCAACTCCTTCATCAGTGATAATACCGGTCTCATCAAAAATAAGCTTTCTATCAGTCTCGGACAGAAGCCCTCTGGCAACGATGGTAAGTATCTGGCCTATGCCGCTAAGAGCGCATCTGGTCTTATCAAAGCCTTCTGTGAGCAGTTTGGGCTGTAACCTCGGCGAATCAGACTCAGGAGCTTCTATATATGCTTTGTATTCCAAATATTCATTCAGCATATTCCGTTCCTTTCCGTTGTATCATCGCCGGAACACCATGGTTTGATCTCATCCCAGGTGACAGTATCCCAGAAAAATCTCTTGTATCGTGGATCATCCCCGGTAAGATCATAGATCGTGGTTATCTTTGTTGCAGTATGAAGATCATATTCATCGGTCAGTTTCCGAAGTTCCCGGATACATATGCGATAAAGTCTGTTATCTGCCCCGTTAAGATCACTTTCATAAAGGTACCTGGTCTGGCCATCCAGCTTTTTATCAAGCATATCAAAACCGGTGATCTTAGCTTTTCCCGCAAAGGCATCATCCCTGATTTTTGCGTAAGGTTTCGGACGATTGCCTTCGATCAATGTAAGGATAAGCCACAGCATTTTATATCCATGCTGATCAAAGCAGAAAAGGAACTCCTTCTGCTGATCATTAAGAAAAGATATGTCAGATCCTTTTCCGATGATACTGCAAAGAGCCTGTTCCCGCCTGTCAGATGGCTGGTATTGCCATTTCTCGGTATTAAGTCTTTCTTTGATCTCTTTTATCGAAACTTCCTCGCCGATGCATTTATCCATCGTCTTTATCAACGAAGGAATTATCTCGTCATAGATCTTTATTGCATTCTTTTCATCATAAGTTCTGATAACCTGGTTATAGATGTTTTTAGCGGCAAACCCAGACCTGTCCTTTTCAAATCTTATCCTTCTGCACAGTCCTGCATACCTGAAATACAAACTTATAACATCACTGCAGTCAGACCTGTATTTTTCTATAAGCTCACGCTTCGTATCAAGATCATGTCTGTTGCATTCAAACGGAGAAACAAATCCATGCTTCCTGTTTTCAGAGTAGTTCTTATAAGCTTTTGCAAATCTCAATGGCAGTTCATTGATCTTAGTGCCTTTGTTTTTATCTCCGATTAGAAAGCTGACTTTTAGGGCTGCATCCCTGCATCCGACCTCGAGGGATTTAACTCCGTTTTTCTCTCTGATCTCAACGCTCATCCTTTCAAAACTATAATCCGGATCTCGTCTTAAACGTTCATATCCTTCTTTAAAATCCAGATAGCTGGCTCTTGGAAACAGTGCTTCGTTTTTGGTTATGATATCAAGATCCGGATGCTTACCGTTCTTAGCAGCATCTATATCCAGTCCGGTCAAAAGCGTACATTTCCAGCATGTTGCTCCTTTAGGGTCAAATGAAGCACTTTCGTCATGCCCATACTCTTTCTGACCTATGGATATAGCCATGTTGGAAAGATATCCGATCGAATTCGAAAAAGTCTTTTCGATATGATCATACGGAACCCTCGAGGGTACCGTCTGCTTTTTTATCTTCTTCTTTTTGCCAAGATCAGGGATCTCGATAACCGGAAGTTTTCTTGAAAGCCATGCATCCTTGTACCAGCGTCTGACCGCATTTACAACATTTTCATCATATATCACGCTGACGAGATCTCCGTCAAAATCAGCTCCGCCTAAACACAGCGGAACAGACGACCCTCTGGGTACCATCACAACGCCCGTCAGATGTCCGAAATATTTTTCATATGTTTTTACATGTCTTACGTGGCTTTCAAGTTGAGGCATTTTGTCTGTCCTGAAATATGATCCCGGATCTTCGGGAACGGCAAACGGCTGACACAGACATTCCTCGTTTCTTGAAAGATGCGGATTCCTTAATAAAGCACAAAAACCACCGTATTTAAGATTGGGATACTTTTCCGTAAGAAAGGCTGTTGCTTCATCAAGCGGCATGAAAAAAGTAAAAAACAGACAGCGTTTATAAAAATCGCGAGTAATAAGAGGATCGCCTATCAGACTAACCATCACAGGCATCAGATCCCGGCACAGAAAGCGCGTCTGTCCGGCAACAGTAAGTTTCCCTTTTGCTATCTTTGTTATAAGTCCTTTTGCGGTATTCTTTATCCTGGAAGAAATGTAACTGTCATCTTTAAAGGATCTGTTTTGTCTGACTGCTTTCCTCCATGCCGGCACAGGATTTAAAACTTCATCTATATCATCATTATCAAAAGCAGTCGCCGGATCCCATCCGTCAATATAACTTAACGGCTCCTTGATAAAAGATTCATGTTTTGACATGATATTTTCAAATTCAGCATCGGTAAGGTCCAGCGTATTAAGCATCTGATAGGAAAGATGTGTATATTCGCATTTACCGTACGGCAGATCTGTGGATGAAATATAGAGTCCGTGCCCGTATCTGTTCATCGCATCGCAGTAATACTGCATGGGATCTTCGATATGATTTTCCTTGCAGTACTTCTTCAGCCACTTCATGCACTTAAACATGCTGGTGGTAAGAAGGATCTTTGCTTTTTTAAGATCTCTCTTCACTTTAAAAGCATCAAAGTATTCGTAGCTGTCACATTCATTCCACTTGTGGTCAAATTCGCCTAGAAAACCCGCAAAATCCACTTTATGGAGCACGCCCTTAACAAATGGCATTCTTAACTGAAAAGAAGACGCTTCCCCGCTTCCGATCCCAAGGCTTTCGTTTATGAAGCGGGCATAATCAGGTGAAACGATCCCTTCCCCGTCAAAAGGGGTTTCTACTTCCAGCATTTCTTCTATCTTTTCATTTTGAAACCTGACCGAATTATCAGAAGGATCATCGGGATCACCAAACACAGCCGTAACGGTCTGCACACCCTTTTCATAACTCTTATGGAAGATCTCATTTATCCTGTCATCGTTTACGATCACCAGTGTTTCGGGAGTGATCATGATATCATTATGTTCTATTCGTTTTGAAGACGTCAGATAAAGGCCTCTGTATGCGTAGTATTTGCTGAGGATGACCTTGATCCTGTCAAAGTCCATTCCCAGATCAAGACGTTCGTTAAGCTCATCAAAGTATTCTTCGTTGATAAAAGTGATGCGGCTGTGCCTGCTCATATTGCCGCTTTTGTCAAAAGGCAGCATGTGATCGGAATGGTCATTAAAGACTATGGTTAGTCCGTTCTCTATCAGAGTCTTGACCTTATCTTTAAGATGTTCTCTTCTATCTTCTTTTTTTGCATTTACATTGCCTGAGAATATCGTTCCAAAGTCAACGATCATAAGCTTGTCCAAAAGCCAGTCATCCGATATTTCCGTATCTGTACCACTTTCCGTAAATGTTTTTGACCTGATGATCTGATGAAGCATCGGACACTCGTCGAAGTCATCCAACTGCTTAACTACCTGACGGTAAACAAAGTTATTCCGTGCATCAAAACAAACCGGGCCGCCCTCGCTTCCCGGTTCATTGCAGCAATATGTCAGCAGTTTTTCTGCGTTTAATGTAAAAATCTTAGGTGTGATCATTTTCGTGAAGAACCGGTCCAGTCTATTTCTGCAAGATTATCGGTTAATCTCTTCCATTCCTTATCATTGTCATTTAATGATCCTGTTTTGTCCAAACAAAGGCAATCGGAATCATCTTTTAAGCTTTCAAATATTATGCTTAGATCTCCGATGTCGGTAAAATGGATATTAAAGTCAGTTCCTTTGATCTTTTCTATCCAGGTATCAGTTTTTCCCTTAATATCATTAAGATCAAAACAGTCCGTAAGTAATCCATTCCTGTCAAGCTTACTGTTTAATTCAGTATTATCATCACTGAGTTTCAGATATCTCCATTTGATACCGTTAGTGTACAGTACCTTTCCATACCAGAGCAATTCTCCGAAAAGCTGTTTGATATCATCATTATTATATTTTCCCCCGATCGGTTTCGGATCGTCATTTATATATATATCTATTAACCTTTCGATCTTCATGTATGCCTTATCACCGCAAAACGGCTTTGGCACAATTCCTTTATTATCATAAATATCTTCCATTTTATTGAAATTGTCTTTGGTTCTTAAGCTTATATGATTTGCTTCTTCGATAGCACCGGCATATGTTCCTGTTGCAGGGCAAAGGTACCACTTTCCGAATTCGAGTTCATTACAAACAGCATCCCAGTCAACAACAGGTTTATCTTTATCGCTATATTTATTTAGAGTTTTCGATGCATCCGACAAATTAAGTATTTTACACTCTGAAACATAGCGGGCTCTCTTTTTTGAAGCCTTATCATATATAATTGCATAGTCCTTATAGTCCAATTTGATCTTTACAGGCACGTCCGTCGAAGGATCATCACCGTGTTTTCCTCCTGTCAGATCAGTAACCGGATAATCAAGCGATTTGGCTTCAACGCATCCGTACATAAGATTTTTCTGATATTTTATGCTGTTTATTTCATTGTCGTCTGCATTTATTATGAGGGGATCATATTTCTCATCAAGAATTACCAGATCAGGAAATGATGCATAACCATACAACATATTTCTGACTATATTCTGGGTGTTTCCCTCATCGTATCCTGTCCTGCCGGACGCAACTGTTCTGACAGAAAGACGGTCTTTTACTACACTTTTATTTGAACGCAAAAACATATTGATAAGAGGGTACAGTTCTTCTTCCTGACCATACTGTTTCTTCATCAGTATGAGTTCTCTCATATAATCTTTCAATGACATCATGTTATCTTTTGTCGACATATTCTGACCTCACAACTCGTTTTTCCTGTAAAACCATCTCAAATAATCCCCGCAGTTCCTTTTGTACGTGGAAAGCGGTTAGCAACGATCACCAGGCGCCTGCTGCACGTGCGGCTTCGTATCTTCCGGCCTGAACGTGCCACATCCTGGCATACTGTCCGTTCATTGCAAGTAATGTTTCGTGTGTTCCTTCCTCCGCGATCCGGCCGTTTTCAAGAAGGATTATCCTGTCGGCATCACGCGTTGTTGAAAGCCTGTGGGATATATAGAACACCGTCTTTCCAAGAGCAGCCGTTTCCATGGCTTTGTTAAGCTCATATTCGGCCAGAGGATCAAGGGCACTGCTCGGTTCATCCATGATAAGGATCTCGGCATCTTTATAGAATGCTCTTGAAATGGCAACCTTCTGGCTTTCTCCACCTGAGAAATTAATACCTTCCTTATCAAACTCGGCTGTGACCTGTGTATCAAGTCCTTTGGGGAGTTCCTTAAATCTGTCACCGAATCCGGCTTTTTTAAGAGCCGCGGTTATCTTATCATCATCATTGGTTTCCGTTCCCGACATTACCACGTTTTCCCGAAGTGAAGCTCCATACATCTGATAATCCTGGAATACAACACCGATCCTTGAGCGATAATCCACGGGACGTAATTCCCTGATATCTTTTCCGTGGTAAAGTATCCTTCCACCTGTCGGATCATAAAGTCTCATCAGAAGTTTTATAAGCGTAGTCTTGCCCGCTCCGTTATATCCAACGATCGCAACTCTCTCACCCGGCTTTACTGAAAGGCTGATATCTTTTACGGTCTCCTCAAGACCTTCTCTGTACCTGAAGCTCAGGTTCTGCAATGATATCCCGGAATTTCCGGCAGGAACATCATCGCCATCTGTAGCTTTTATCTTCGGTTCATACTCAAGGAACGCGCGTATCTTATCAATATACAGGCTGTTCTCCTGTGCCATGGGGAAGATGCCGGCAAGGTCTGCCATTCCACGTCTTAAGCTTCCCGTACGGTTAAACAGGACAACCGCATTACTGTAATCTATCGTATGAAGAACGGCTGCCTGGAATACCAGATAGGTAATATACAGTCCGTCCATGATGAAATCACCGACAACATAATTGTTCGTAAATCCCAGTAATGAACGTTTAAATCCAACCTTCTTCTGTTCTTCGATTATCGCATCGTTTGCTTCCTCAAATTCTTTTTCAAGGCGGTCGCCAACAACGGGATGAAGCCTTAGTTCCTTTGCATAGTCATTAAGGTAAAACACACGGCTTACGTAGTTCCGTTTTCTCTCAAGCGGATTGACCTTTAACCTGACTTCATAGTTAAGTTTATTGATCACCTTGGACACAAAGAATCTTAAGACAAATGATGCCATTACAAAGAGTATGCCAACTGCATCGGTCATAAGATAAAAGACGCCCGTCGTAAAGAGGATCGTCAGAGCCTGAACTATCCTGTTGCACATTGTAAGGAATCTGTCTATCGAGCTTTCAGCCTCGGCAACAGAAAGCACAAAGTCATTATAATACTCCGGATCATCATAACAGCTAAGATCGATCTCTGCTGCTTTCTGATACATCTGCTCCTTAAGTGCCTGATACAGTTTCGGTTTGTTCCGGAATGTCCAGCCATGTATAAAGCACCCGTCAGGAATGATCTGTATCATATTAATGATAAGTATTATCCCGATAAAAAGAAGGGCTTTCCAGAAGGGTTCCTGATACTCCGCACAATGTAGGACATACCGTATCCCAAGCACATGTTCAAGGAATATGATGCCCTGGTAACGGAAACCGTCATACAGGAAATAGATCATATATGCAGGACATGTCTTAAAACAGAGCTTCCATAAAAAGATCTGGTTATCTATGACTCTCTTCATGCGCCCACCTCCTCTATCGCGAGATAGTTCTTCGCCTGTTTGGTGTACATGTCGGCATAGATACCGTCCATATCCATGAGCATTCTGTGCGTACCGGCTTCCTTAACGGTCCCTTCGGATAACAGGTATACCCAGTCAGCATTCTGCACGGATGAAAGCCTGTGGGAAATGAACACAAGGGTATTATCTGTGCACGATTCGTATATATTGTCAAAAAGCTCGGATTCAGCTATCGGGTCAAGCGCACTGCTCGGTTCGTCAAATATCTTAAACGGACATTCCTTAACAAAGGCTCTGGCAACAACTATCTTCTGGAACTCGCCGCCCGAAAGAACTGCTCCCTCATCGTCAAACTCATGAGTGAGTGTCGTGTAAAGTCCCTTCGGAAGTGA
>JAEEGL015262064.1_pt1 | contig 33024 bp, 15 predicted proteins | sample 9134231 | NCBI WGS metagenome assembly JAEEGL01 (sample SAMN16246548, study PRJNA631951) | gut metagenome | biome: gut microbiome; feature: rumen; material: fiber-attached | host: Bos | place: Iran: Karaj | collected 2018-10
ATAACTTCGCCGGTCGCGAGTTTTGCTCCGCAGCCGAGGCAGTAGGTATCGCCGGTATAGCCCGCTTCGGTGCAGGTAGCGTCCGCCTTGCCGCGCACCTCTGTACCGCCCTCGTGGTTGGTCGGATCGAGCGCGAGCGGTGTATCATCGCCTTCAAGCACTTCGCCGCAGTCGGTGCAGACCGTGTATTCGGCGTGACCCCGCGTCTTACAGGTAGAAGCGACCGCTTCTACAACGGCTGTATTTTCATGGGTGCAGGAAGTCGTGTAGAATACCGGGTGCGTATCGCCCTGTTCAAATATCGGCTCTTCGGCGTCGCCGTTTAAGAGGTCTGTTACGGTGCCGTCGGCAAACTCTTCGGAAGTAGCGGGCGTGCCGTATTCATTACCCGCGGACTCGGCAGTGTTTTTATCGGAATCATAATATGTATTCGTGCAGTTAAGTACGCCGCCGGCATAGTGATGGATAACAGGACCTGCCATACCGTTAGCTCTCGGTGTAGGTGCGGTTCCCGCAAAGAAGCAGTTTTTAAGGTTAACAGTACCAGTGTTAAGGAATCCTATAAGACCGCCTGCGGTATATAAATGGGAAAATGACTCGTCAATCGCACCTTTACCGGTAACGGTCGCGTCACAATAAGAATTTGTGATATTAGCCGTAAAATTACCGTTTACCGAACCGATAAGACCGCCGCTTCTGCCAAAGCCGTCAATCGTACCGGAAACAGCACAGCGGTCAATATTTAATATTCCGGTAACACTGCACACAAGACCGGCGGCGGACATATAGTTCTGATCGTTGATAGAATATCCGCCCGCGCCGTTTGAAACAAGATTATTTAAAGCGTAAACCGTTCCGTCAAAAGTGCAGTTTTTAATTGTAACGCCGGTTGCCACGCCTATCAGACCCGCGACGGCAACTTTAGCGGCCGCAGCGGTCACGTTGCCTTTAACATTAAGGTTTTTAACGGAAGCGTTATGACAAGCGCCGAAGAAACCGATACCGTTAGCAGAAGCGGAACTGATGTTAAGACCGCTTATTGTATGACCGTCGCCGTCAAATATACCTCTGAAATACGCAGAGGTGTTGCCTATAGGCTCAACCGGTTCGGTGTTAAGGTCGATATCGGAAACAACTTTGATATATTTGCCGGAATAGTCGTTGCCTCCGTTTACCTGCGCGTTAAAGTACGCAAGGTCAGCGCCGTTTGCAATTATATAGGGTAATTCCTCCGTTCCCTCACCGTCTATGGATTCGGAAACCGTGCCGTCCCAGGCATAGGGATTGTAAACCGGGATAACCTGTTCTTCCAAGACATAGCCGCAAACGGTGCACTCTTTGTGCTTTAAGCCGGTGGCTTCTTCCGTTGCAGGCGTATCAATTATCCAATCACTTTCGGTGTGCGCGGCAACGTCAAATTTCTCGCCGCAGTCATTGCATGCGTGCCAGTGATTTGTTTTATCGGTAGTCCACTCTGCCGCAACGTCGGTATGCTCACACTTATTTACATAGAATACGGGATAGAATTCTCCCTGCTCGAATACCGGCTCTTCAGGATTGGTGTTAAGAAGAGCTAAAACCGTACCGTCAGCAAACTCTTCGGAAGTAGCGGGCGTACCATATTCATTACCTGCCGACTCGGAAGTGTTTTTATCGGAATCATAATATGTATTCGTGCAGTTAAGTACGCCACCGGCATAGTGATGGATAACAGGACCTGCCATACCGTTTGGTCTTGCCTTAGCAGCGGTTCCCGCAAAGAAGCAGTTTGTAAGGTTAACAGTACCGGTGTTAAGGAAACCGACAAGACCGCCTGAGGTATATAAATTGGAAAGTGACTCGTCAACCGCACCTTTACCGGTTACGGTTGCAGCACAGTAAGAATTTGTAACATTGGCCGTAAAATTACCGTTTACAGCAGCGATAAGACCGCCGCATCTGCCGAAGCCGTCAACCGTTCCTGAAACAGCACAGTGGTCAACGCTCAGATAGCCCGTAACGTTGCACACAAGACCGCCGGCGGAAAGATTGTTCTGCTCATTGACAGAGTATCCGCCCGAACCGTTTGAAACGAGATTATTTGCAGAATAAACCGTTCCGTCAAAAGTACAGTTTTTAATTGTAACGCCGGTTGCCACGCCCATAAAGCCCGCTACGGCAACCTTTGAAATTGTCGCGGTTACGTTACCTTGAACGTTAATGTTTTTAACGGTAGCATTATGGCAAGCGCCGAAGAAAGCGATACCGCCGCTTGAATCGGAACTGATATTAAGTCCGCTTACGGTATGGTTGTCACCGTCAAAATTGCCTCTGAAATACGCGGAGGTGTTTCCGATAGGCGTAAATGCGATATTGTTTAAATCAATATCATCGGTCACTTTTACGTATTTGCCCGAATAATCGTTGCCGCCGTTTACCTGTGCCGCGAAATAGGCAAGATCAGCCGCCGAAGCTATAAGATACGGCGCTTCCTCCGTACCCTCGCCGGCAAGTGAGGCGGACACGCTGCTGCCGTCCCAAGTGTCCGCAAAAGTGACCGCCGGAAGTGCCAGCATCGCCGCAAGCATACATACGGCGATTACTACCGCAAGCAGCTTTTCAAAATTCTTTTTCATAGACAATTCCTCCGTTACTGATATTAGAATACTTTGTGCAAGATACACAATTGCATATCACATTACAGATAAATTATAATGTTATAGCACAAACCATAACCATTGTATAATCGCCGAAAAGTTATGCAAAATCAACGGAAAACTAATATTTTGTTTTAGCGTGAAAGGTATGTCAAATCTCACTTCAAACGCTGATACTCACTATAAGCTCATCACACCCGCCCGCGGCAATAATATGGCTGCCGCCCGGAATATTAAGACCGTTTACTGCGCCCGCCTGCGGCTCAACGCAAAGAAAGCCGCTGTTTGAGCCCGCGTTATAAAGTACAAAATGGTCAAACTGTTCGGATACGGTATAACGGTACTTACCGATGATCGCAGTATCTCCGTTTGATTTATAATATCCCGATATTGCCTTTCCGCGCGGATCGCAACCCGAAATGTATTTCTCTTCATCGGCGTTAAGCCGTATATATCTGCCGGTGGGAATATGGTGGGAGTCCTTTTCCTGCGCAAGTGAAATCGGGACGCGGAAACTGTCCGGCTCACAAAAAGAGGTGTGAAGCGCAAATGTATAAGGCATATCGGTATTTGCACGGTTTTTAACAGTAAAAATTTCTTTAATACCGGCGTCCGTAAGTATGTATTCCGCCGTTAAGGAAAAGGCAACCGGATATATTTCGCCGTTATTATCATACCGCAAAACCGCCCGGTCACTTTTAATATCGACAACGGCAAACTCCCGGCGATATAAAAGCCCGTGCAGATTTGCGTTATTAACCTCATCGGTTATTGCCAATTCGTAATTTGCGCCGCAAAAAGAAAATTTTCCGCCCGCCGTACGGTTTGCTGGCAACAAAAGCGGACTGCCGTACACAAAAGGGTTATCTTCCCACTGCCGCTCGTTTTGAAGCGGATTTAACACGTTTTCACCGTCGTATGTCAGCTTTTCGATATTAGCACCGCGGCACGCGGAAATTTCCGCGTGCCACCGATTGTTGCAACTGTTTATTGAAATATTCTTTTCTTTCATCGCTTTATCCTGTCAAACGCAAATATTCTAAAATCGTAAGGGGCAAGCTCCCTCGCCTCTTCCATTGCGGTATTTGCCTCGCCCGCCCCCGCCTTGCCGTAACCGAGAAAAGCAAACGCTTTAAGAATATAACCGTCGGTAAGGTTATTCTTTTCAATGTTATATTCAAACGGCATCGGTGACGGTGAGCCGACTCCGTAATAGGTGCGCAAATCCTTATTGACAATAAAGTTATCGGCAACGCTCATCATTTCGTCCAATACTCTGCCAGCCTCGGTTTCATCGCCGAGTTTCTTCAGGGCAAGTGCGCGGAACAGTGATATTTCGGAAACAGCCGCCTTGTATACCGCCGCCTGATTAAAAGCCTCCTTCGCCTTACCGGCTTTGCCCTGTTTTTCATAAAGCACACCGAGATAATAGTAAATATGCGCCTCCTGATTAAAGAAGGTTTTTGCCTCGCCGTATGACTTTGGCATATTCACGCCGTCAAAGAAAATCTTTTCCGCCTCGGCAAAATTGCCGCTTTCCATTAACTCTTTACCGTAAAGAACGTGCATCCATGCGTGCTGCTTTGTGAGCTTGCCTTCCCCGCCCTCGTAAATATGAAAGCGCTTTGCTTTTGCCAAGCCGATAGCGGTCTTGAAATCGCCGGTTTGAGAAATGAGCGTAAGCTTATCAAGGTAGCAGTCGTCGCGCTCGGCTAAAAGCCCGGGATATTTATCGTAAACCGCCAGACGCTCCTTTGGCGTATAGTTCATATTTTTAAGCAACTGCTCATATTCAAGCAACAGCCGCGGGTCGTTTTTATAAAGCATTGCGTTTTCGAGGCATTCCTTTGCTTTCTCGGGCTCGCCCGCCTTATCAAAATAGTATAAAGCGAGGTTACGCCATATCTTGCCGTGTTTCGCGTTTCTCTTAACGCCCTCTTTCCATATATTTGCGGCTTCGTCATAACGGAAGCGGTCGTAATAAAGCGAGCCGAGATAATAACAGGCGTTTGCGGCGGTTTTATCGTTGTCGATCGCATATTTAAGAACCGCGATATCCTCAAGGCGCGACGGGAAACAATAACCTGTTTCTGTTTTTTCGGCGACGGATATGTATGAAACGTTATTGAGGCAATAGGCCTTATAATACTCGATAAGCGGATGTTTACCGTTATAAAAAGCAAGTGTGTAAACCGCGTCGTCTAAAAAGCCGGCCTTAATATAATCGTTTGCCACGTCAATAAGATTTTCGGCTTTCTCGGCAAACTGTGATATTTCAGCGGTATTATCGGCAAAATGCGAGTATTCTGTTTTTGCGAACAAATCGAGCTTATCATCGTTTATGCACAGCTTCGCCTGTTTTTTTGCGGCTTCAGTATCAATTTTACGCAAGACAGCGGTTTTAAGGTTCTGCGCCTTTGTGTGACCCTTATTAAGGCCTATTGACTCATCCAGTTTTTCGAGAGCGGCTATATATTCGCCGTTTTTACAGTCGAGGCAGGCGAGTTCAAACAACGCGGCACTGCGGTGCGGGTAGTTCCACGCCGCTTTGTAAAGAATATCGTAAGCCGCCTTGTTTTCTCCAAGATAGGTAAGCGCCAACCCTTTAAGGTAAAACGCCTCGGTATCGGTCGGGTGCTCGTTGCGAAGCGTGAGACGCTTTATAGCGGTATCGCAATAATCGACGCATTTTTTGAATTCGCCGTTTTTAAGGCAAAGGCGCGCCATAGAAGTATTGCATCTTATATCACCGGCGTCACGGCGTATACCTTCAAGGTAATAATCCTCGGGCTTATAGTTATGCTGTTTGTACTGTTCAAGGTGCAGACCGTTTATATACAGTTCCTCTACCGTTTCGATTTCGCGCGGACGCTTTACCGGTTTTCTCGGCGTTATCGGCGTTTTCTGACCTCTGATATAAGGCGTATAGGAAACCAAAACTTTTCCCGCGTCGCTGATAAGTGAAACGGTAATATCGTTAAACTCCGTATCGCCTATATCGACGGTCTTCATATACGAAACGTCCGGCTTCATATCGCAGATTTCGCTGAACAGTATTTTATCTTTTGCGGCAACGCGCACGACGGCGTTTTTGAAAACTCCCGTAACGTTAAAGCCAAAGAACAAACCGTCATCACGTTTTTCCATATTAAGAGCCGCGTCAACAGTGGCGTTCTTTACTTCACCGATATCGCGGACAGGATACCAATACTGTTCAAACTCCCGCGTTTCATAGGGCGCTATCCAGGTAAAATCCGGCTGATTATCAGTATACACACCGGTCATCAGTTCAATATAGGGACCGTTTACGTCCGTAAGGTTGTTACACCACATATCGCCGAAATCGCCTATCCCCCAGTGCCACATTTTTTTGCCGGGAGAAATATGGTGATTCGCGACCGTGGCAATTCCCTTGTTAATACCCACGTCGTAGCCGGCGATAAAATCCATATCCGACTGACCTTGCGAGATAAGATACGATGACGGAACTTTTACGGCGCTGTAATGCGAAAGGTCGGTTCCTTCACCGAAATCGTAAGGACGGGCGGTCTTATATACGCCCTTTGCTATCGGCCATTCAAGAACGGCTCTGCGGTCGTGGTCGTTTACCCATTCGCAGTCGGGCGGAAAAACGGTTCTGTAATTATCGTTTACCGGCACCGCTAAATTCGCCCACCACATAAACACCTGCGGAAAAGCTGTACGGTTATAAACTCGCACCTTTGCCTTAATGTAACTTCTGCCGGGGTCAAGCGTGATACCCGCCATACCTTTCATACGGTTAAACGGTTCTACCTCGCCTGTCCAGACGGTTTTGCCGCCGTCGGTGTTTTCTTCAATTACCGCTTCAAGCGGCATAAATGTAGTCGGTCTGTGGTGTTGGGGCCAGTTAAACTCGATGCCGCCGGATATCCATGCGCCGGCAAGACCGACAAGCGCCGGCTTAATAACTTCGTTATAATAAATAAAATCGTGTTCTCCGACCTTATCATATCCGCGCAGAATTTTACCGCCGATTTCAGGCAAAACCTGCGTTTTAATATATTCGTTTTCAAGCGTGAAAACATCGTATTCGACATCTTTTTTCTCATCGGTTATCCCGTCCGAATACGGTATCGGATAAAGCCTGCCGCTTGCGCCCTGGTAGGGTTTGTTCTCAAAAAACATCGGCAAATCGTTTGCCTTTTTGGGAATGTACGTAGGAATTATCTGTTTGTCCTTTTTTGCGTTGACCTTGCTCACAGTAAACTCTCCTTATCAATACGAAAAATTTTCAGAAGCGTAAAACAGCATAATTATCTATAATGACTTTTAACATACCAGACGTATTTTTGACAGTGTAAAATAACTTAAAAATAATGTAAAATAGCCGAAAAACATAAATTTGCCGGTAAAAACGGCATTCGGAAACGCTTTTTTATTGAAAAAGCAAATTACTTATCATATAATATAACCGAAAACAATTATACGGGTGGTGTTTATGGTAACTTACGGTATTATCGGTGCGGGTTGGCGCGCGGATTTCTATGCAAGAATCGCCTTGCTGTGTCCTGAAAGCTTCGCCGCGTGCGGCATTTTTATAAGAAACCCTCAAAAGCGCAAAGAGTTTTCAGAAAAATACAACCTGCCGATTTTTGACAATTTAGACGATTTGCTCAAAACTGATTTTGATTTTATAGTATCCTGCGTAAATAAAGAATCAATAAACGATACCGCGCAAATGCTCGCAGATAAGGGTATCCCGGTTCTAACCGAAACCCCTGTTACACGCGATGATTTATCGGGTAAAATACAAGTTGCGGAGCAGTTTCATTTTATGCCCCGGAATCAGGCATACAAAGCGATTATAGATAGCGGAATTTTAGGCAAAGTACGGCAGGTACAGTTATCCTGCTGTCACGACTATCACGCCGCAAGTTTAATAAGATTCTTTCTCGATATAAAGGATGAAAAGCCGCATAAAACCGAAATCCGGCTGAACGATGAGCTCAACAGATATAACAGCCGCGCAGGACTTATTACCCCCACCGCGGTAACCTCCGGGCAGAAAATAGCCGTTCTTGATTTCGGCGAAAAAAGCGCGGTTTACGATTTTAATTATGAACAGTATTTTTCCGATATCAGGGCTTCAAGAACAGTTATCCGCGGCACAAACGGGGAAATAGTAAACGATACCGTTACGTATCTTAAAGACGGTCTGCCCCATTCTTTCAGCCTGAAGCGTGACTGCTTCGGTATCGGAGAAAACCTCGACGGTTTTTCACTGCGAAACATCACGGGTAACGGCGACATCCTGTACGCCAATCCTTTTGCCGGCGCCCGATTGTCCGACGAGGAAATCGCGATAGCGACCTGCCTTGTTAAAATGAAAGAATATGTAAACTCCGGCGAGGAGTTTTACAGCGTAAAAGACGCTTATACCGATTACAGTATGTTTTCTTGATATGTTTAAGACCGGCACGGTATGTGCCGGTCTTGTTTTTATCGGACATCAGACTATTTCTCTCAAAAGAGTTTTTGACAGTTGAAATGAAATTACGTTTTCTGCGCTCATCCGAGATTCCCCCGAGAAGCACAAAAATCACTGATACTTTTCTATTAACCCTTGCCATACCGAACGGGTAATGCTCTTGCCCTTTTCCGCTTTATATATACGGGTTTTACTGATATAATTGCTTGGCACAGTCCGTAATTCTCCGTTTTCATCCAAATTGATTTGGTACTCAACGCCCTTAACGGTTACGTATACGCTATCGTTCGGATAAACAAGTAATTCTTGCACCTTATCGCTTGGAAAATCCGAGACGTACGTATAACTACAAAGAATTTCAATATCTTTTTTGTCTGTTATTCTGATTTTTTCATCGGAACTGCGCTGATACTCCTTATACAAAAATTCAACTTTTTCGATATCGTCAATAGATTCCGCGCCTAAATCATACAAAAGATCACCTTCTGCAAAAACAGGCTTTTCACCGCAAGAACAACACACCGATATTAAAACAATAATTAATACAACATACCCTGCGATCTTTTTTGCCGGAATCATTTTATCCCCCATAAAATATGAACAAATATTTTTATATGCGGCCGCGATTAAGCAACCGGGACTTGACGTGTATCAAACGTCAGTTTTTCACTTTTTTTATCCGTATCAGTTTACACACCATATTGCCGAGTCCGTAGACCTTTGAATCAAGCCCTTTGTTCATGAGTCCCTCGCCGCTCATTGTATATGAACCGTCGACGCTGTAAAGCGCGTTGCTGTCGAGGCCGAAAAGCTTAATTGAAGGAAAACAGTAGGTAAAGGTCAGCTGAGGCGCAAAGAGGAAAACGAGTACCTCTTTGCCGTCAGACGAAACGAATTCACGGCAGTAACAGTTATCCTTATAAATCGAGCTTAACTGATACCCTTTTCCAAGCTGTACGGTATTACGCAGTTCTTTTGCCAGGGATATATATCCGGCTATTTCTTCTATTTCCTCCTTTGAAGATTTAACCAAATCAACCGAAAAACCGAGCGAACCGGTCATGCCGAGCAACGCCTTGAATTGCATCGGACATTCACGCCTGTTAAAGCCGCTGCCGCTCGCACTTATATGACCGGAGCCGCCGATATATCCGGGTGGGCAGACAAGCGACAACCCCTCCCGCATATATAAGGAATCCACCGGGTCGTGATTATCCGAATAGTTTATTCTGTCGCTGTATTTAAGCGTTTCAATATCGGCGCGAAGCCCTCCGGAAGCGCAGTTTTCAAAGAATACGTGCGGGTATTTGCGCTTGATATGCCCGAAAATTTCATAAAGATTCTGAACGTATTTTACCCATACCGTCTTCTGCTCATCCACGGGCACACCGGGGAAATTTGCCTGCGAAACGTATCTGTTCATATCCCACTTTATATATTCTATATTGTTGTTTTCAAGAAGCCCGTCAATAACGCCGATTATATAATCTTCCACCTCGTATAACGCAAGATTAAGATTAAGCTGTCCGCGGCTCTCCTCATACTCCCGGCTGCCGTAGTGCATTATCCATTCGGGATGCTCGCTGAATAAAGCGCTGTCTCTTGTGACCATTTCCGGCTCTATCCAAAGCCCGAACTTCATACCGAGTTCGTTTACGCGCGCTATCAGCGGCGCCAAGCCGTTCGGAAATTTGTTTTTGTCTACCTTCCAATCTCCCAAACCGCCGGAGCTGTCACTGGTGCGATTTTCCATCCAGCCGTCGTCAACAACGAAAATTTCAGCGCCGGTTTTCGCCGCAATTTCGGCTACGCTCATAAGCTTTTTCTCGTCAATATCAAACTTAAAGCAGGTCCAGCCGTTATAAATAATCGGTGACGGCTTATCTTTCCAGGCGGAAGGCAGGCGGCTGGCTTTAACGTAGCTTTGAAGCATTTCCGCCGCCGTGTTAAATCCGCCGCCGGAAAAGCCGAGCACAAACTCCGGCGTTATAAACACCTTTGCCGGTTTAAGTACCCAAGCAAAATCGTCGTCACTTATTCCGCCGGTAACGCGGACCTGGTCCATAGCGTCTTTTTCAACGGCGATTTTAGTATTACCGCTCCATGCAAGCGTACCGTACCATATTTCGCCGGTGCAATTATCCGCGCTGCCGTCGCTGATTGCAAAATACGGATAATTCTGCGAATTTGAAACACCGCCCAAGCTTTGGATAACCGTTTTTGCCCTGGTGATTTCGGTGTGCTGCAATTCGTATTCGTGGGTCCATTTACTGTCTAAAGACGTCAGATAATACTTATCGCCATAAGGTATGTTGACCGTTGCCGAAAACACTTTTTCAAGTATTATTTTCTCACTGCCGGTATTTCTGATAACACTGTTACGGACGATAATATCATACTCTTCAAAAACCTTATAATGTAAATCGACTTCAATGCCGTAGAATACGTCGGCAAGAGTGATTATCAAAGCACTGTCCTTTATATCGTGAGATTTATAGTTTAAGAATAAATCTCTTACGCCGTCGGCAAACTGCACCTTCAAAGTCGGCTCGCTGTAAAACATACCGCCGGCGCCGACGTATTCGCCGGCATAGCGTTCGTGAGACTGCTTGCCGCCGTCGTTATAGCCGTTTATATACCAATTAAACGGGCGGACAAAATCTTGTGCCCGGTCGATTTTTTTGCCCCAATAAAGACTCCTTAAAGTTCTTCGCGTTGTGGCTCCGGGGTATTTGGGAGTCTCCTCGTATACCGAAAACGCATATGTTGTCCGCTTTGTTTGTAAAACAAATATATTCTCTTCTTTTAAGTATTCGACCGACATAGTACCCCTCCTGCTGTTTCTACGGGTAACCGGCTTTTAATCGCTATCCTTCATTGTTGTATAGACCGCCACGGACCCGCAAGGAAGCATATCCTTAATAACCCCGCCCACGTTGCGAATCTTTTTGCTTGATGAAATAGGCGTTGCGTCGTTATCCCTGTACTGTTTTAAGCCCTCAAACAAATAACGGTAAAACGTTTTACCCTCAAATTCTTTTTCAAAGGATAATTCAAAAGGCATATCGAAAATATTTGAATTGACTACTAATACGGTGGTTTCCCCGTCTTTACTCTCACAGGCGGTGCAGCATAAACCGCTCTCGGAAAAATTATCACCGCGGTAGGTTTTCCCCGGCAGAATATGCGAAGCGACCGCTTGATAAGCGTAATAACTGTTATACGGTTTTTCCTCCTGCAAAGGATTAGGCACAAGCCCCCAGCAATGAAAACCGTCCTGCCAGTTATCGGGATTATTGCCTCTTGACCCGACCCAAAGTGTGTTTGTGAAGGTCCAATGCAAAACCGTTTTGTAACCGATATTCATAAATGCCGCCATACCCGCTATCATATGAACGGGATTCCACGGCGAAGCATTACGGGCTTCAAACCACGTATTGTTGCGGTCGGTCGCATTGTATTCGTCTATCCATACGTTTTGTGCGGCGATGCCGGTTTTCTGCCTTATATCGTCATTAACAATGGTCATCATATTTTCAAATTTAAGCGCCGTGTTTGTGTACTGTGATACGTATTTGTTGTAGTTGTGATACGACCACTCGTCGCCGTAAGGTTTCAGCGCCTCATACATCGGAGCAAACAGTTGCCATGTGGAATTCCACATTTCTGTTCCGAGCGCCACGTTGCCGAGAATAAACTTATACTTTTCCCGAACTCCCGCCTTTGTTAAAGAATCATGTACCGCGCCGATACACGATTTATACCTTTCAAGCAGCGCCTGCCCTTTTTCATCGCCGTAGCCGTTTATAAACCCGCTTCCGGGCTCGGAGAAAAAGGTAATATATTTTACCGCGTTAATGCCGCGGTCACAAAGCGCTTTCAGGTACTCTGTGACGAAGCGGGCAAAAATCTCACACTGCTTTTCAAAGCTTAACGCGGCAAGCTTAGCGTCGGCAAATACCGCGTCTTGATAATTCATCGAATTGCCCCACTCAAAATTAAGCAGGATATCAATACCGCGCGCCTCAATGCCATTAAGGGATCTAAGTATCGCCTCAAAACGTTTGCCGCTTAAATTCCAGCTTTCGTTTTCTTTTACATACCAATCCGAGCTGGCAAAAAGGGTTGTTCTCACTATCCGTACGCCAGACGCTTTAAGGCGGTCAAGCTCGGTCTCGGCTTGTTCTCCCGAATAATTCCTGCCAAACTCATCTTTAAGGTATATCCACGGATAATAAAGCGCGCCGAAGCCCAGAAAATCGGAATTTACCGGCGTTTTATTATAAAGCTTTAATTTAGCCGCTTTATTAGGCATAAACCATTTAATTATGGGTTCGGGAAGCTGCCTTCTTTCGATAAAGTATCTGCGATATAAACCCGACAGCGAAAAAAGAACCGTGTCACCGAAAATAGCCCGCTGCTTTCCGCCGTCGTCGGTGCCGATAAGGACAGGAGAAACCGAGAATTCATCGTTTATATGGATTTGTTTGAATCCTTTTATGATTACCGTACTGCTCTCATTGCCGGGCATTATCTGCGTTTGCAGTTCCATTGTGTTGAAAAGTCCGCAAAAGAAGCTGTTGACGCGAAATGTTTTATCGTTATTCTGTACCCTTGCGCCAAGTCCTTTATGCCTGAATTTCATTACAACGTCTATACTGTCAAAAGAATCGGAAGTAACCGAAAGGCTTGTGCTTTCAAACGCGATATATGATTCCTTTTCGCAAACGCCGATTTCGCTGATAGCTATCGTCGGCACATTTTTTAAGTCCCTGTGCCTGAAATTCATAATGCCGACGTAAACGTAACTTTCGGGAAGCGCGTCATAAAGGCATTCGAGTATATAGTCGCCGTTTACCGACACTTTAATTTCCATAAAGTCATCGGTCGGCTTACTGCAATCAACTTCAAACGCCTTAATTTCACTTTTACTGCTGAGTTCGTCGGGTTTGCCGAGCTCGGTAAACGGACCGGTACCGATAAGCGGACCTTCGTTTAACACGTTAAACTCGCCGGACGAGGCAAAAAAGCCGACCTTGACGTTATCGTCTATCGGAGTAATAACTTTCATCCTTAAAAAAAGCGTATAGCGCTTATAGCGGTCGATATTCTGCTTTTGAAAGGCTTTATTCACCGCTACTCCCGCCGCAAGGCCCGGTGTCCACAGCGCACATCTGCCCTCGCCGTACTCCTTTGTCGGCCCGGTCATATACGGCCAGGCGCCGAAGTTCAAAAGCCGTACGCACTGTTTGCCGTTTATCTCAACGACACCGTCATCGGGGGCATCGGTGTTAAACGTGTACTTGAATAATTGATTCATAAATTTTCCTCCGAGTTATCTGCTGCTTATAAGTGTATTTGTCTTAGCTCGTGAGCATTATATATCAGCAATTCGCCGATATCGAGCGGTTTTACATCACCGTTCGGCAGCCTTTTATACGTTGCCGGCGACATATACTTGTCTTTAAGCCCTATTACCGCCTTGCCGCCTTTAATCGGGGCGAAAATATAAAGCTTGAATTCATCGTAATTTTTCAGTTCAATATCGAAAACGTCTTTACCGCTTATCTTAAACGCGGTCTTTTCAAACCAATCGTATACGCAATAATCGACCTCTTCATCTATCAGCATATCCCTTGCCGATATTTGCGATGAAACGCCTTTTTCATCTTTATCGATGTTAAAGACGGCAAGTATACCGCTTTCTTCGTGGCTATTAAACAATTTGAACGCCTTGCCGCTTTCACGCGCATCTTCAAAAAGACAATCGGGCGACGGCCTTGCCGGAGTGGCAAGTCTGATTATTCTTCCGTCACTGAAAACCGTTGGCATAATAACATCTTTTTTGCTTCTGCCGAGTTTATCGCTCACATAGACGGGTCCGCCGCTCATGGCCTTGATAACGGAATTTTTTATACCCTGCGTATCGTCGGACCACCACATATCCCAGTCGCCGTAGTAAACGCTGCCCTGAACCGCAGAATTATACGCGCACTGCAAAATATGCCCCGAAAACCATTTTCTGTTCTCCGGCATAAAATCGCCGCTGAAACGGCAAACGGCGCTTTTTCTGTTCCAGAAGTTTTCGGTCGCCATACCCATACAGTTTATAAGCGCGCCGCCGAAATACTTATTATTCGCCTTTTCTATCGCATTATGAAGATTACTTGCCGCCTTGCCTATCGGCATTGCGAGCTTCGCGTACCAACGCAGGTGTGACTGATAATCAACCTTCATAAAATCAATGCCGCAACTGCTGTAAAACCCGTGCTGACGGTCATAGTATTCCTCTATAATATCACGCTCGTAGCGTGGTATCAGCTGTTGCTTAGTAGACCAGTAAAGATAATCGGCATATTCCCCGGCAAGGGGCGAATTCGGATTTATCCCGTGCCAGTAACCCGTTGCGGGATGCCAAAGCCCGACCTTCAGACCGTAGCCGTTTTTCAATTCTGTTACAACGCCCTTCAAGCCCTTTGGAAAACGGTCGGGCGCCGCCTCAAAACTGTTAAGCTCACGCGACTGCATAGTGGGTATATTGTTGTTCGGAACGTCGCCCCACATATCGTCAAGAATAAACCAGCGTACGGGTATGCCTTTTTCCTTAAACTCGCGCGCTTTGTTTATCAAATCAGAATGGGTGACCTCCATGTGAAAAGCGTCCCAACTGCACCAGCCGAGATAGTCAAACACTTGCGGATACTGCTTATCGGTTCTCATCAGCGGCTCTCTGCCGAGCAGGCAAAAAGTTTCTCTGTTTACGTTAAAGGGAAGCTCGTACGGGTCGCCGCCCTTACCCCAGGACAAGGCTACCGTATCGACACTGTTCGGCAAACAGTTGTTCCAGACATAGATATCAAAGCCGTCTTCAAAGCCTTTTACGGTTGAAACGAATTCCTTGTCACATACAGTTGTAAGGAAGAGATATTCGCTTTCTGTCTGTGCGAGAATTGCCTGAGTAAATTCAGGCAGCTCACATAATTTTCCGAAAAACGGGTGTACCCAAAATTCACTTTTGTTATAAGTCGCAAAAAAGCGTGAAACGCCTTTTATGCTCTTAATATGCAAACCTACGGCACATTCAAAATCAAAATGATTTCTTCCCGCCGTTTCACCGAGGTTTTGAGGGTCAAATTTTGCAATATATCTTAAATACTTTATATTGGCGCGGCACTCGATGACCGCCAAAAGCGTTATGCCCAAATTATCATCTGAAAACATAAGCGTATTATCTTTTTGCGCCTTAAAATCAAGAGGATAGCGATTGCCGTCATCCAACTCGGCAAAAGCTGTAATACCGTTTAATATGTCAAAGCTTTCTACCATACTGTCACCGTTCATCCATGAGCGTATAATTCACGCGGTACCCTGTGATTACCGGAAGCTCGCGCTTATAGACCCTCTTTATTTTTCCGCCGTGTCCGGATTCCAAAATCAAATTGTAGTCAAGTCTTTCCGACACGCCGAAAATCTTGCCGGCAAGTAAATAAACATCCGAATCTCTATTTTCAAAGAGAGCGTTTTCAGCTGTAATATCGCCTATACCGCAGGAGAATACGACCGCGAGCGTTTTACCCCCGTTTACGGTTTTTATTGCCGTACCGGGTCCTTCAACCTTAAAGCCGTAAACAGTAAGATCCGAATTATCATTAAGAACTTCAATATCCGCGCGCTCCGGGTTGAGATTAAAAGCAGTAACCGTCTGCCCGTGAAATTCATAGGGTATCATTCGGCAGTATTCCGGCTCAAAGCCCTTTCTCGCAATAATGCAGTCGTTTGAATAAGTACCTACCGTACAAGCACAGTTATCCAGACAAACTCTGCTGCCCGGCACGGTGTTATAGTACATCGCGGCGGTCTGAGTATGCAAATCGCGCAAAACGAGGTCTCTAAGGGCAGCGTGACGAATGAATCGGAAATGACCGTAAAACTGCTCAAAAGTGTAAAGATGCTCCATAACAAGCGGCGTATTATGATCCTCGTTTATTACAAACAGCGCGTCCGCCTTACCGCTTATAAGGTTTTCACCCGCAAAAAAGTCACAAAACATAAAATCAATTCTGCTTACCGTAGCGGGTACGCTTATACTGCCGTTTACAAGATAGTGTCCACCTGAGAAAAGCACGGCTTTTTTCCCGCTGTCAAGAGCTTTTTGTATCGCCGAAGTCGAGTCGTGCTTACCGTCGCCAACCGCGCCGTAATCCTCAACTACGGCAAAGTCTTCCGCGTCAAGGTTGAATTTTTCGGTCGGAACATCGGCGCGCCTAAACTCTTCAATCTCGCCTATAAGTATATTGTTCGCATATACGCCGCGGGATTCGTAAACAGAGTACACCTCGTTTTTCGCCGGGACAGTGCTTAAACTGTTATCAAGTATCGCATAGCTGCCGTTTTCGCCGATAAACTCAATTTTTTTTGCGTCTTCTTCCCTAAAACCGCCGAAAACAGCCGAGCCGCGACCTGTGCGCACGGTGGCGCCCGATATATCCGAAAAGCGAAAACCTTCAAGCACGCAAACCGAAGTTTTATAGGCGTAAACGCCGGTATTAAAGCCGGTTACAGATATATTTCTGAATACGCCCTCGCTCCCCACCGCGAGCTGAATACCGGTATCGGCGCCGCCGCCTTTAAGTAAAACATTCTCAATCCTGCCTGAGTTGTTGGCGATAAAGCGAAGACCCACCGCACCGGAATTGCCGTTTCCGCAATCCACGGTAATATCTTCAAAAGTATTAAGCTGAGAAACGTTTGAGGTTTCATTTTCAAGGCAAGCGTCCGCATTCACGAAACTGATTACCGGTTTTCGGGAGCCATTTTCAAAGCCCGCGGAATTATCTTTGAGTTTTATTACCGTTTTCTCTCTGCTTTCACCCAGAAAATGTATACCGCGTGTCAATTCAAAACCGGGTTTTGAATCAAAAATGTTTTTAAGATTATTATGCGTATAAGTTACGGTATCACTTACCAAGTAGGTTCCCTCGGGAAAATAAATAATTCGCGCGTCGGGTACAAATTCAGGGAAAATAACGCGCACCTTTCTTTTCTCGATTCTTGACTCGAATCCGATATACACATCATTTTCCCCGAGAGAATACAGCCGCTTTTCGGTATCCCTGACACCGTTTATTTCACGGACCGTCACATCGTCGATTACGCGGCGTAAAATTGCCGTACAATCGACTTCACCCGTATTATCCGCATAATACGGGGCTTTAGTTACGTCAATTATATTTTTGAGATTTTCAGGATACTTCATGCACATGCTCTCCGACCCGCGAAACTTTTATATGTCAACTATACAACAAATCTCGCCCGCTTTCAACTTTATAAAGTAGGGTACGCTTTGGCACTTTTCGGGAGTTGTGTAAAGTTTGCCCTTTCCGGCGCCCAAACGCAATTCCTGCTCGTTAAATGTCCTGTTGACAAAAAATTCCGCAACGGTACCGTCGTCGGCAATAAAACGGCGATTCAAAATAACACGGTCGCTTATATTGTGCCCCTGTTTAGTTACAAAAGCCACGCTTTCAGCACAGTTTGCCGGTTCTGTTTTAAGAAGCTTACCGAAGAACAGATATTTTTTAGCGAAGCTCTTTCGCCAGCGGTTTGCGCTTTTAATAAACGACGTTAAGTGCTCACTTTCGGGAAAATCGTCACAAAACGGTGCGTTCCAGCCCCAGTTTATTCTTCCGCCTTCTCCCAAAGTAATCGAAAGGATGTCTCCCGCCAGGAACGAATATGCGGTGCGATAGAGCAAATTATCGGGCGCGGCGTCGAAATCGGTGGTCTTTTCAAGTTCGTTTTGATTGCCCATAAAATTGCAAACGTACTGATGATATACATAACTGTACGCGGGAACGGGTCTTCCCTGCCTGAGCGTTATAAACCAACGCAAATCATTGCATATAAGATATTTCATAAGCGGCTCGCACGCGGCAAGCTCGCAGCCGATAAGCATATTTTTGCCGATATTATCGATACCGCTTCTGATTTTTTCAAGCAAACTTATCATACTGTCGGTTATCCATCTGCCGGGCGCGGCGGGATGTCCGTGCTCCTTACTCCAGCAAAAATGAGCCATGCCGCCGATATTCTGGTCAAACGCCTGAAAGTAATCAACGTCCGCATTTGCGACTTTAAGCGTCTCTTTTACGGTGACGTCAACTGTTTTTTCACAATAAGGGCAGACCTCATATCCGCTTCTTACGAAAGAAAGCTCGGTAACCTTTATTTCTTCGCCCTCACTGTCACGGCAGGTCGCCTCACTCCAGTTTTCGCCGATATAACGGTCGGTTATATCGTAGGAGCTGTCCTTTACGCTTTTCGTGGTTATACCTATTCCGCTGGCGTAAAGCCCTATAAGATTATTGTTTTTATGTAATTCTTTTACCGTGCGTTCAAAATCGCCGAGGTCGCCGTGAGGCGGCCACACATAGGGGTTAGACCAGGGAGCGCTGCCCTCCCAGTGCATCATAAGCGCCATTACTCTGCTATCGAAGCTTTTCGAGTATTTATCGGCTACCGGAAGAATATTTGAATATGGATAGTAGCAGTTCTCCGCCATATCCTTATCACAATCCTTATCCGTTCTGCCGCGCACGGGATAAATCATAAAAACAGGCGAATCGTAAAGCCATTGCGGCAAATCTTTTCTGTCTGCGAGCTTTTCCGGTAAAGACATACCCGAAGTATAAAGCCACTCACGGTATATTTCCGCCGCGTCCTGCCAATCACCGCGAAAGTCTTTTAACACAACAGGATACGGCATTAAATAGCTTTTACAACCGCCGACGAAGTGGGTACATTCAAATCTGACAGTATCACTGTTTTCAAAATAGTATTCAAAATCCTTGAAATTGCAATCCTTATCGTGCGTACCGAAATACAGACCGTTCTTATCTGAATAAATTGCCATAAACTGCATTGAAACGCCGGCGGGTGCAAGCCCGGTATATCCCCCGCCGAACCTTTCTATGGCGTTCGAATAATACTCGTTATCATTGGCGCGCTCAACAAGCGTACCTTCAAGCGCCGGCCAGAAAATAGTGTCGTTTCCGCCGTCGCCTTTCAGTTTGCAGGGAATTCTCAGTATGGGAAACTTCACCGACTCGATAACGCAGTCGGTGTTATTATCGACGGATAACTTAAACGAAAGCCCGCCTTCTTCACTGCTTTTGAAAATTACTATCCGCCCGTCAAAAACGTCAGGGTTACGGAATACAAACTTACCGTTTGAAATTTCTTTAAGAGAAAACTGTTCTGATGTGAAGACCCGCCTTGTTCCGTTCGCATCCAAAACGGTCAGGTTGAACACTTCCCCGCCGTCTGTTATGAATCTGTCGGAACAAACATACTCTTTTAGATAACTCATAATAGAAAATTCCTCTGAAAATAACTGTTTTTATAAAATCGGGACAGATGGGAACAAACCCACCTGTCCCTTTAATCCGTCTTATTTCTTTGATGTGGTATAAACCGCTACCGCGCCGGCGGGTATTCTGTCGGCAAAGCCGCCGGTGACGTTTATAAGCGCACGGTCAACGCCGATAGGTTTAGCCGAGGTATCGCTTTCAAACGTTTCGGGGTCGTATAAGTGCCTGTACAAAACAGACTTTGAAAGCTTGCTTTCAAAATTCATTTTGAACTCGACGTCGTTAAGATTGCTGTTTACCACAAAAACCGTAATACTGCCGTCTTTATCGTATACGCAGGATGCCGCGAGCCCATCCGCACCACTTATATCGCAGTTATAAACCGCTTTGGCGTTATTGCAGTACCGTGAAATCATTGAAAAGGCGTAATAAGCGTTGTACGGCACCTGACTCTCCATAAGATTAGGCATAAGTCCGTCAAGCATAAGTCCGCTGTTAAACTCTCCGCCGGTTTGGGTGGAATTCGGCCAAAGGGTATTTATAAACGTCCAGATACCGGCTGTTTTGAAGCCGTTGTTCAGGAAAGCTAAAAGCGTGTTTCCGATTTGGGTAGCGGTATATGGCTCATCCTTGAGCGAATAAATAGCGCCGTATTGGTTGGTTAGTGACTTAAAATTGCCTTCCGAACCGTTGTGCGTGATATTAAACTCATCTATCCAGGTATCGTTTGACTCTATACCCATATATTCTTTAACGTCCGCGGCAAATGTTTCGGGGATTATCGCAAAATCCTCATAAGTCGCGCCCTTAGGATTGGAAAGCCGGTTGTAAAAATGATAGTCATATTCATCAATATAATCCTTAACCGGATCATACAAGGGCTTCAGCTGCTGCCAGGTGTAGAGATTTATATAATAGTACGTACTTTGGTTATTACCTACAAACTTATAATCTTTGCGTATTCCCGCGGCGGTAAAATCATCGTGAACGGTTTTTATAATCTTTGTGTATGCCGGTACGATTTTTGCCAGAAATACAGTCTCAAACTCCTCGGTACCGTACTGGCCGCCGAGTTGAGTTCTGTTTGCCGGCTCCGAAAAGAAGGTTATGTATTTAATGCAATTTATACCGTCTTCTTTGAGTTTTTGTGTGAAAGAGGTGCAGAAATTACCGTACATAACGATTCTGTCATCCATTGTACCCGTTTTACTGAGAATGGAATCGTTAAAAATCGTCATATTGTCGTTGCTGTCGGGCTGGATAGCTCCGCCCCACTCAAAATTGAGCAGAACGTCTATTCCGCGTTTATCAATTTCCTTAAAGAACTTTAAGAGTCCGTCATAGTGCTCTCCGCTGTAACTCCATACCCCGGTATTCTTGTTATACCACTCGGAGCGGGCGTAAATCATCGTTCTTATCCAGGTAACTCCGCTTTCGGTAAGACGGTTAAGCTCGATTTGCCGTTGCTCCTCGGTGTAATTTCTGCCCGCGTCGTCGTTCCAGTATATCCACGGATAGTATATCGCGCCGAAGCCCATAAATTTATTGTTTACCGAGGTCTTGTTTTCAATGGTTAAGATTTGCGGGGTATCAAAATCTTCAAAGTCTTCTTCATCGATAAAATCGATAGTAGAATCATCCGGCTCGATATCAATGTCTTCTATTATCTCGTCGGGATTGTCGATTTCCTCTTCGGTAAGTATAATCAAGCCCTTTTTCTTGGCCTTTTTAGGCGAATCGTTGCCGTAATACTCAATTAAATACCATACCACTCCGCCTGTGGCGATAAGCAACGCCAGAACAGAGGAAAGAATTATAATAAGCCATTTCTTTTTCTTGTTCTTTTCTTCTGACATTACAATCCCCCCTATTTAATCAAATCGTATATGCTCTTGCCGCTCGGCACGGTGATTACTTTTTCTTTTCCGGTGGAATTATCAACGACCGATACCTTATCGTTCTCATTTTTCGGGTAGTAGTTTTTGTTCTTTTCCCAACCGGTTTTGTTAGTCAGCGTTATTTCGTCAAAATCAACCGTGCCTTTCACGCTTTCGAGCACGAGATAAAGCGTTGTTCCCGATTTCATCGTATTGCGGAAGTAAATACCGTACCGCACCGCTTTACCCGTTCCGCTTCCCGCGATAAGGAATTTTTGGGTCGGCTCGTCAATATCGCCGAGCGGAGCGCCGTACGGTGCATCAGACAGATACACTTTATAAGCGGAGCCGTTTGCGCCTCTGACGCTTATACCGAAGGTGTAAAACTTGTTTTTTACAAGGTTTACAGGCACCGAAACCTTTGAGCCGCCGGATACGCGCAAAAACTTCCTGCCGAACATTGCGTCATACGCGCCCGCGGTCTTTACCGAAACACCGGCGGGCAGATTTGCCCAAACGCCGGTCATCGCGTTTTCAAAGCTCGGGTTTTCTATGAAATTATAAAGGTGTTCGCCGTAATTCTTTTTAAGCGATTCATCAAGCAAATCGGTAGCCGCGACAGCCGCCATCGGCACATATCCCGCGGGAACCGCCGACTGCACAACCTTAAAGTTATCAAGAGCTACACAACGGGTTGAGTATTCCTCTTTATTCTTACCGATAAACTGCGGCGAATAGATGCCGAAGAAGAGCGAATTTGCCGAGAATGAATATTCGCCGCAAAACTCAAGTATTTCTTCGCCGGAAATCTCGATTTTATACGTGGTGTAACCGGTTTTCTTATCGAGCTTCAATTTGACCGCCTTAATGGCAGTATCATAGGTGTTGCCGTCGGAATCCTGGAAAGCCAGCGTGCCCGAGGCGGCGTTCGGTCTGAACAGACCTATCTGAACGACCGCGTCCGGAACGGTTTTTATAACCTTTGCGTCAACCGTAAGGGTATAGAACAGTTCGGGGTCAATATCGGTTTTCGGGATATTTATGAACGTTGCACCGCCCATAAGACTAAAGCCGACGCCGTACTTACTTTCGTTTGCATATTCCGCCTGCGGTATATGAATCTTACTGTTGTTCCACGCGCCGTAGTTGAAAAGACGCGCGCCGATATAATAATAATCGGGGTCGTTCGTGCTTTTATCCGGATCGGTATTCTTGAAAAATCCGTCATCCGTATAACGCGCGGTATCGGCATCGTATTTTTCCACCGTACCGGGATGATCCTCAAAGGTGTATTCTTTAAGCGTCTTGTTAACTTTCTTTATGTATTTCGCGCCAAGCGTCGGATACGGTGCGGAATCGGTCTGCTCAAACACGGGGTTATCCGGGTCGGAGTTTATAAGCGCCAAAACCGTACCGTCGGCAAACTGCGCCGCGGTTTTATATGTGCCGAATTCCTGACCGTCGATTTCAACTTGTTTATCGCCGATATAATAAACGTTTTTGCAGGCAAGCGTTCCTGTATGATAATGGTTTATGATAGGACCGCACATACCGGCAGCCCTTGCCTCGGGAGCGGTGCCGGTAAAGAAACAGTTTTCAAGCGTTATCGAGCCGTTTGCCAAAAAGCCCAAAAGTCCGCCCGAGGTAGTCGTACTTCTGTTTACCGCGGTAGCGTAACCCGAGCCCTCGCCGATTATGTTTGCGTCACAGTAAGAATTCAAAACACTTACGGTAAAGCCGCCGTTTACGGAGCCTACAAGTCCGCCTCCTCTGCCGAAGCCGTTAATAGTACCCGATACTGAACACTGGTCTATGCTGAGACCGCCCGCAACGTTTGAAACAAGTCCGCTGGCGCAAAGATAATTCCAACGGTTGCTGTCGTCCGGGAATACGCTCGTAACGGTGCCGTCAAACGAGCAGTGTCTGATAGCGGCGCCCGCCGCGATACCGGCAATACCCGCAACCGCTACCTTTGGCTCGGTGGCGGTAACGCTGCCTTTTACGTTCAGGTTTTCCACAACACCGGCGAGCGCGCCGAAAAAGCCTATACCGTTATTTTTATTCGATTCGATATTGATCCCGCTTACCGTGTAATTGTTACCGTTAAAATTGCCTCTGAAATACGCGGGGTTGTTGCCTATCGGCGTAAAGCTCAGTCCGTTCATATTGATATCGCCCGCAAGAGCTATGTATTTGCCGGAATAATCGACGCCGGCGTTTACCTGCTCTGAAAGGTAAGCGAGATCCGACCCGTTTTTGATAAGATACGGGTCTTTGCTTGTTCCCGCGCCTTCAAGCGAATCGGAGACCGTGCCGTCCCAACCGCCGTAGGCAAAGGTACCGGTATCGGTTACTTTACCGCATACGGTACATTCTCTGTGCGTTGTGCCGTCAGTTTCCGGCGTGGCGTAAGTGTCTACTATAAAACTACCCGGGGTATGCGCGCCTTTATCGACCTTCCTGCCGCAAATGTTGCATTTGTGCCAGTGATTGTTATCGTCAAACAGCCACTCTTCGGTCACATCGGCGTGGGAGCAATCGTCAATAGCGAAAACGGGATACGCCTCGCCCTGAACAAATACTATATCGTCATCATCGTTAAGTAAATCGGTAACCGTGCCGTTTGCAAACTCGGCAGCGGTCTTAAAGGTCCCGAATTCATTTGACCCGCTTTCCGCCTTGGCGTTACCTATGTAAAATGTATTAACGCAGGTAAAAGTTCCGCCCGCGTAGTGATTTATTATGGGTCCGCCCATACCGCTTGACCTTGCAGGCGCTGCCGTACCGGCGAAGAAACAGTTTGTAGAAACGATCGTTCCTGTATTGAGAAAGCCGAAAAGACCGCCGGCTGTAAGATAGCCCGAAAGCGAATCATCAAGCGCGCCTTTTCCGGTAACGTTCGCGTCGCAATAAGAATTTGTCACCGCGAGACTGAACGGACCGTTAACAGAACCGACAAGGCCGCCGCTTCTGCCGAAACCGTCTATCACGCCGGAAACGCAACAGTGATTAACTGTCGTATTACCCTCCACCCTGCACACAAGGCCGGAGGCGGAAGAATAGTTCTGTTCATTAGTGGACCAACCGCCCGCACCGTTTGATATAAGCGTGTTTAAGGCGCGAACCGTACCGTCAAACACACAGTTTGTGATACTGACTGTGCCCGCGGCTACGCCTATAAGCCCTGCAACCGCAACTACCGAAACGGTCGCTCTGACGCTGCCCTTTACGGTAATATTTTTAACTGTGGAATTATGTACGGCGCCGAAAAAACCGATGCCTCTATCTGATGAAGAACTGATATTAAGTCCTGAAACCGTGTGCTTATCGCCGTCAAAATTACCTCTGAAATAAGCACCCGTATTGCCTATCGGAGAAAAACTCAAATCATTTAAGTCAATATCGGCGGTAAGCTTCAAATATTTACCGGTATAATCATTACCGCCGTTTACGGAACCCGCAAAATAGGCGAGGTCCGCGCCGGTTTTTATAAGGTACGGTTCTTCCGCCGTGCCGCTTCCTTCAAGGGATGAGGAAGCGGAACCGTCCCACACGTCGCCGGAAACGACTGTGGGCAGCCCCAAAAGCAACGATGTTGATAAAACCGCAAGAGCAACAAGTATGCTTATTATTCGCTTTTTATTAGTCATATTCATCACCTCGAAGAATCAGGAAATCTTGTGTCAGGAATTGACGGAGGTATAAATCGCGACCGCGCCCGCGGGCAGTGTATCGGTGAGCGAAGAAGTCACACCCGTAAACGCTTTATCAAAGCCGATAATGTCGGCGCGTGCGGAAGTTGTATTGACCGAGGGATTGTAAACGTGGCGATAAAGCGTGGCGCCGCCAAGCGAGCTGTTAAAGTCTACCTTTACCGCTTTATTCTGATAATTGAGGTTTACAACCATTAAATACTTTTCGGTGCCGCTCGCGTTTGTACCGTAAACCGTAATACAGCCGTCCGCCCGGGTGCCGGCGTAAATCTTAGCGCACCTGTTCATATACTTTGTTATGAGCGAGAAAGCGTAATACCTGTCGTAAGGAACGGTATCGCCCGAAAGGGCGTTCGGCATAAGGCCGAACATATTGTCGCTGCTCAAATTGCTGAAAGTCCATACATAAGCGCCTTTATAGCCCTTATTCATAAGAAGCGCGAGGTATTCGGCAAGCTGGGTCGCCTCAAACGGGCTTGCAAGCGCCTTGTTGTTTTCCGCCGCGCTGACGCCGGATTTTACCGACACCTCATCCATCATAATACTGTTGACGTTTACCGAGGTAGTGGCAAGACCGTCGCTTGTTATATTATCAATAGCGGTCTTATTGGCGGAATAATTACTCAGCTTTGCGTTTGTAAACTTGCCGTAGTAGTGGTATGAGTAGGCATTGGAATTGCTCGAAACAGTCGATTTGCCGACCATTGTTCTGAACCACTTTTTACCCGAAAGGAAGCTGTAACCGCCCCAGGAGGTTATATTCCACCAGTCGTAGCCGGAGCTCGGGTCGTAAATCATACTGATATTGCCCGAAACTATCGAAACGTCGCTTCCCCTGCCGAGTGCGGCAAGCTGTGTTTTAACCGAATTCACGCACTGACCGTAGGTGGTAATGACGCTGTCAAAGTTAAGCTGTGCCGACTGGGATTTTGCCTCGGCGTTTGTGCTTCCCTTCCAACCGTTACCGGGTTCCGAGAAGAAAGTAATGCTCTTTACGTTGCTGCAGCCCGCGTCAAGGAAGAAATCGGTATAAGCCGCGCAAAGCTGTCCGTAAGCGGTTATCTGCTGACTGAGTGTAAGCGAGGTCTGGAAAGTAGTACCTGTCGGAAATACCGCGGTAAGGTTACCGTTTGAGAGCGACTGTATCGAATTACCCCAGCCGAAGTTTATCATTGCGTCAATGCCCCTGTCTTTAAGGGCGTTCAGCATTTCTACCCAGATATCGGTATACCAGTCGCCGCCGGCGGGAATTTTGGCGCATTTGTTAGTAAAATCGTAATGTCCCGACTGCAAAACCGAAAATATAATTCTTACTTTCTTAATACCCGACTGCTGCATTCTGTCAAGTTCCGTATACGCTCTCGCCTTTGCGGCGGCAACCGTTGCGCCGCCCTCGCGTATAGTATCGGTCCAGGGATACATTACCGCGCCGAAACCGCCGAATGAGGAATTAACAGCCGTGCCGTTTGAAACGGTAAGAGCCGTGGCGCCCGCGGCGCTGTCCGCCGTGGAGCAAAGCCCCAGACGCTGAGCCGTGTTATCGGCAAAATCCGTCCTCTCGGATGAATAAAGGATATCGTCATCCGCAAATTTTATGTAAGAACGAACCGTATAATCGGTCGTTGAAATATCTGACTTTGAAGTTATCTGCGCAACAAAATCAACATAAGATTTTGTCGTATCGAAAAGATTTGTGCTCAAAGGATCATCGGAAGAATAGCACACAGTTTTAACAATACCGTTAGAACCGGCGCCGGCATAGGTAATCTCGTTTGTGCCGAGCCGTGCGCTCGATGCGCGAAGAACGCCTATTTCGCTTACCCGCGTTCTCGTTCCGTCTTTTCTTAAAGTAATAACGCCTGTAGTTGTATTTCGCGAGCCGACCTTAAAATAAAGGCGGGATAAAAAGCGGATACCGTCAAACGTGCCGGTGTCAAAGGACTCGTCATTGCTTCTTACGGCACAGGCGACAACGTCAAAGTTCGCCGCGTCGTTTGTTTCGCTTACAAATTCAGCGTACAAATAAACGTTTGCCGCGGGCATTGTAAAGCGCATTTTGTAGCCGTTCAAATCGGCGGTGGTATTATCGTTTGCACGGTTTACAAGCGGCTTTGAAACGTATCCGTCCGCCTCGTACATATAAACCGGCGAACCCACCTTGGTAACGTAACCGGAAGCGGGTGTTACGGTAACGTAAACGGTATCGCCGTCTTCCGCCGTGGCGGAACTGACGGTTACCGTTCCGTTTGTCAAAGGCAAAACGGTTATTGTATATGATGTTGCAGCCGAAGCGCTTATCGGCAGCATAACGATAAACATTACAACTATTAAGAGGATTGAAGTAATACGTTTTTTCATTTTTACACCCTGTTATGAACACAAAATTTCAACGTGATTTTGCCATTTCAGGGCAGGCAACTTTGCCTGCCCTGAAAAAAACCGGTATTGAATCAACCGAAATCAGACCATACCGAAACCGGGATAAGTCCCGCTTCAAGGTCCATACTGCCGAGCGCGGCAATCTTTACGGCAATATAGTCATCTTCGTCTATGTCGCTGTCGCAGTCCATATCGGCAAGCGCAACGTCGCCGATAATCGCTATGGAGTTTATATGACGGAGCACTAAGAGCGCGTCGCCCACGGTAATAGCGCCGTCACGGTCAACGTCGCCCACAAGCACAAGTATCGGGGAATTTGCACCCTGCACCCATACCGTTTCAACTCTGCCCGCGTTAAGGAGATCTACTATTGTACCGTCCGTAAGCTCGCTTAAATCGGTTACAGCCTCGCCGAATGAGCCGTAGGTACCATCGGCTACGTAATAGCAATTTATAACGTTTGCAGTACCGGCGTTTTGACCGATAATGTATCCGCGAACGGTCCCCGCATGAGGACAATCGCCATAGTAGAAGCAGTTTTCAAGATTCAATGTGCCGTTTTGAACGACGCCTACAAGACCGCCGTGCTGCGAACCGTACTGATATGCTTCGCCATCCCCTGAAGGATCAGCCACCGCGTGATCAGTCGTGCTGTAACTGTCATAGATATAATTCTTACCGCTTGCCGTTGCCGCGGCTATAAGACCGCCGCTTCTTGAGAAAGCTTTTATTGTGCCGCCGGTGTAGCACCTTGTGATCACGTTGCCTGCACCCGCGTTGCCTATTAAGCTACCCGCGGAACCGCCGTTATTTGTAGTATTTGTGGCTTTAATGTAACCTTCAAAGCTGCAGTTTTCAAAGCTTGATTCCTGAGCGTAACCGGTAATGCCGCCCAACTGCCTTACGGCGCAAGCATAAGAATCTTTAATGTGGAGATTCTTAATGACGCCTCTGTACGTGCCGCCGAAGAAACCGGTACCGGTAGTAGCATCCGGGTAAGAGCAGTACATACCGTAAATTGAATGTCCCGCGCCGTCAAGATTACCGGCGAACGGTTTTGCCTGTGTACCTACCGGAGTCCAGTTGTTAGCGGGAGCCGTATCGCCCCAGGTCTCGTAATCCTCATAGTTTTCGTTGAGGATAAGGTCTGTAGTAAGCTTGAAGGAATAGCCCTCAAGGTTATAGTCGTTAAGAACAAATCTGTTAAGCGCCTGTATATCAGCCGCGCCGGTAAGAAGATAAGGATCGGCTTCTGTACCGCTGCCGTCATAATCAGGGTTTGCGAGTACAGGGTGCGGATCACCCGCATCAAAGTTGCCGCCGAGTGTTGTTGCCGCCGTTTCGGAAGCAAACCAAGCCGCGTTTTTATAAACGCCAAACTCCTGCCCGTTTACCTCGGCTTGCGAATCGGCAAGATAATAGACGTTAGTGCAGGTAAGGGTGCCGCCCGCTTTATGATTTATGATAGGACCTGCATAACCGTTTGCTCTTGCCGCGGGGAAGCTTCCCGCAAAGAAGCAGTTTGTAAGTGTCATTGTACCGGTATTAAGGAACCCTATAAGACCGCCCGCGGTATACAAATGGGAAAGCGAACTGTCAACCGGACCTTTACCGGTAACATTAGCGTCACAATAGCTGTTTTTAATACTAACCGTCAAACTGCCGTTTAAGGAGGCAACAAGACCGCCCGCACGGCCGAATGCGTCAACCGTGCCGGAAACCGAGCAACGGTTGATATAAACGTTGCCGCCCACGTCGCAGACAAGACCGCCGGCGGAAAGATTATTCTGCTCATTGGTAGAGTATCCGCCCGAACCGTTTGAAACAAGATTGTTTGATGCGTAAACCGTGCCGTCAAACGAGCAGTTTGTAAGATACATATTGTCCGCAGTTTTACCGACAAGACCGGCAACAGCACCCGTGCTCGTATTATTTCTGACGTTTCCGGTCACCTTAAGATTTTTAATCGTATTACCGCCGGTAGCTCCGAAGAAGCCGATGCCCGCGGTATTGCTCATTGTGATGGTGACGTCGGATACCGTATGACCTTTACCGTCAAAATTACCCCTGAAGTACATATTGGTCGAACCGATAGGGGTGAAATTTGAAACCGTAGACATATCGAGATCGCTACCAAGCACAATATAATCATCACGGAAATTGTAAACGTTAAGTCCGCCGTAACCGCAGATATAGGAGAAATAGCGCAGGTCATAAGTGCCGTCTATTACATAGGGATCATCCTTTGTGCCAGTGCCCATATCGGCTACGCGAAGAGTGGGGTGCTTAACTGTAGCGTTACCTGCAATAAATGTAGTCGGGAAATTGCCCCAGATAACATATGCCATATCATCGGTCGATTTACCTGTTCCGTCATCAGCCGCGGCAAATGAAGCACCGGAGCCAAGCAGGTTCTTTTGATTATCAAAATAAACACGGGTAAGATTAAGAGTACCGCCGGCTTTATGATTTATGATAGGACCGGCATAACCGGAAGAACGCTTAGAAGGCGCCTGACCCGCAAAGAAGCAGTTGACCATATTAACCGTACCGTTCTGTAAGAAGCCCAAAATACCGCCGGCAGTTCCGCCGCTTTCAAACGTGGAAGTACCCGCCGAAGAGCCGGTAACGGTAGCATCGGAATAAGAATCTTTAATATTGAGTATATCGCTTGCGTTGTTTTCAAGACCGCCTACAAGACCGCCCGATCTGCCGTAAGTATCAACCGTGCCGGAAGTGTAAGAACAAATAATGTTTGTGCCCGACGTGCAAGCGGCGCTATAGCCTACAAGACCGCCGCAATAACCGCGGTTTGCGTTTGTATTCGCGGAACGGACAAGACCGGTAAACGAGCAATTATAAATTGTGATATTACCGGATGTATAACCCACAAGACCGGCTACGTAGTTCGCCGCGTCAAGCGTGCATATAACCGAGCCTTCGAGGTGTAGATTCTTTATCCAGCCGTTATGAAGAGCGCCGAAGAAACCGGTGCCAGTTCCGAGAGCGTTTGAAACGTTAATGCCCGAAACGGTATGGTTTTTACCGTCAAACTGGCCGCGGAAATATGCGCTCGTACTACCGATAGGAGCAAAAGGCTGATTACCGAGGTCTATATCATTTTGAAGATAAATAACCTTGCCCGAATAATCGGTACCGCCGTTAACACTATCGGCAAAATACTTTAAGTCATCCGCGGATTTAATAAGATAGGGATCAGCCGCCGTGCCGGTGCCGGAAAGCGAGGCGGAAGCGCTGCTGCCGTCCCAAACGCTTGTCGCCGCCGTAGAGGGCACAGCCATCATAACAACGAACATGCAGAGGGTAACTACTATCGCAAGCAGTCTTTCAGTTTTTGTTCTCATAAAATAATTCCTCCAATTACAATAGTATTTCAAGGGAATTCGTGAAGGGTATAACATCCCCCACACTTTTACGTATAGATTATACAATTTACATATTAAATAAGACCATTGTTAAATCGCCGAAAACTTATGCAAAATCAACGAAAAAAATATCAAACGCACGGGCGATTCACTAATCGCCCGTGCGGCATAAAATAATTTGAACGCCGGCGGAAATGATCCGCCGGCGCTTATAATATTTATTCTACCTTAAGAACCGATTTATTTACGCGTTTTACGGCGTTATCAACCTGGTTTTCGATTTTTGCAAACGCGGTTGACATCTGCTTTGAGGTAAGCAGCGCGGTTCTTACCTGCCCTTCGGCGGTATCGCTGACGTATTTGAGGAGCGAAGACGAGAATTCCATGGTTTTGGGCATCTTCTGCGAAACGTAGACCGCGGTTTCCCAAACGTTGGCGTTGACCGCCTCTGATTTCTCGTACGGGTTGTAGTTTTCGTTATCAAGCAGATAGCGCAGGAAATACGCGGCGCCCACCTGGTTTTTAGCGCCCTTTGCGATAGCATAGACTCTGAAATCGCAGGGAGCGTTTGTAACGCCTTTAAGTCCCGGTACGGGAACAGCGTCTACCTCAAAGGTTGCCCAGCCGGCGATACTGTTCTTATTGTAGCAGTTGTAAATCGTATTGATGAACATTACGTCCTTCTGAGCAAGGAAATTGTTTTGATTGTACTCTTCAAGATATCCTTCGGTATTCAGGAATTTGCTTATCCACTCCCAGGATTTCCTCAAATCGGCGTTTGAAAGATTTGAAGTGAATTTCGTGCCGTTAAAGGTAATGAGATCCTGACCGGAAGCCAAAGCAAAATCATACTGCGAAATATAGGTAAGCGGCATATAACCCTTATCTTTTATCACAGTGCAAAGGTCATAAAGCGCCTCTAAATTCCACTTGCCGGCTTTCCAGAGAGCACGCGGCGATTTAATGGCGTAATCGGCGCCAAGTATCTTTTTGAGCAGCGGAACGTTTATCATAAGCATACGCGCGTCGTGATAAATCGACTTTTTGGAATTTACGCCGTAGTAGCTGCCGCGTATTTTGCCGCCGCTCATACTGTCATAATCCCAGAAATCGTCCTCAAGCTTGAAGGTGTACTTATCAAGCGGCTCGCAAAGTGAAATAAGCGCATTTGGGTATGCCACACGCTCGCCGTTGATGATATCGGGCGCGTTGCCCGCCGCAACCCGGTTCGCAACGGTTTCACCGTAACTGCCGTACTCAGCGTAAGTAAGTTTGACTTTTATGCCGGTTTTCTGCTCAAAGCCCTTTACGATAGCTTTATCGTTTTCGGTTATCTGACGGCACATAAGGTATTCAACTGTGGTACCCTTTACGCTTGCCGGTATATCGGAAAACGGGTCGGCGGCAAACCTGGTCGTCTTGGTCGCGGTCGCGTTTACAGGCGTTGAGGTCGTAGGCGTCGACGTATCCGCATTGGAATCAACGTCGGTGTCTTCCCCGGAAGACGTATTGCCGGTCTTTTGAACAACGCCCTTTGCAAGATACTTGCCCGCCGCAAATTCGGGCGCGGTATCGCCGGACAGCTTAACGGGGTTGCCGTCGGCGTCCATTTCATAATACGCGGTCCAGTTGGTATCCCAGTCATCAGGTTTGTTGTTTAATACCGTAAACTGACCCGACTCGCCGGAATCCTCGGTGTCGGACGAGCTTTTTTTGCCGCATCCGGCAAATGCAAAGCAAAGCGTAAACACCAACACCAATGCCAAAATTTTCTTGAACATAGATTTCACCTTTCTTTTAGAAAAACTTTTATTTAATTGCAGATTAGCCTACAATACCTACCTTGTCAATACTCTTGATAAACCTGCGCTGTAAAACGAGATAAATAACCAGCACCGGCGCTATAAACACAAGCGCACCCGCCATACGAACGCCGTTTACAAGCTTTGTATCCCCCGCTATGATTTTAAGCATGACCGAAAGCGGGCGGTTATCTTCAAGCAAAAACATATTCGTAATATAATATTCGTTCCAATGCCAAACGAGCGAGAAAACCGTAACCGTTATTATCGCAACCGTTGACGACGGTATTATAACCCGGATAAACGCGGTAAAGGGATTTGCGCCGTCGACGTACGCCGCCTCTTCAAACTCCCTGGGCAGACCTTTGAAAAACTGGCGGTAAATGAATATA
>JAEEGL015109005.1_pt1 | contig 33023 bp, 19 predicted proteins | sample 9134231 | NCBI WGS metagenome assembly JAEEGL01 (sample SAMN16246548, study PRJNA631951) | gut metagenome | biome: gut microbiome; feature: rumen; material: fiber-attached | host: Bos | place: Iran: Karaj | collected 2018-10
CAGATACATACACAAAAACAGAAGTAAATACTTTAATTACAAACGTAGCGTCTGGTGGCTTTACAAGAGTTGATGCATTACCAACAACCGAAATTTCTACTACTACTATTTATCTTGTACCAAGTACGTTAACAAAAACCAAAAATGTTTATGACGAATATATCAACCTTGATGGTACATCTAATGGCTGGGAAATGATTGGTGATACTAAAATCAATCTTTCTAATTATGTAAGTACAACAGCACTTAGTACTGAATTAGCAAATTATGTAACATCATCTGCTCTTGCTACTACTCTTGATGCGTATTATACAAAGTCAGAAATCACAACATTACTTACTAATTATTATACAAAATCAGAAATTAATGCATCGATTGCTTCTATCAATGCAACGATTGCAGAAATCAATGCTGCGATTGAAGAATTACAGCCGTCTGGAGGAGAAGATCCAGTAGATCCTACTCCAGATCCAACGCCTTCTGAACCAGAAGAACCTGGTGGAAACGATGAACCAGACCCAACAGAACCTTCTGGTGATGAACCAACAGAACCAGAACCATCTGGAGATGAACCTTCTGAAAACGAAGGTGAGTAAACTTCATTGCAATTTCATAGAACCTAAATTATAATAACTATAGATACTAACGCCTTTGCTTAATTTTTGATTAATCAAAGGCGTTTTCTAACAGCAAATCATTACAAAAAGATGTATATTATAATATAGAATAATAAAAAGGAGGTATTCAAAATGGCTAAATTTCAATTTCGGATACTGACAGGAGCTACTGAAGCAGCTTGTAAGGCTATGTACGATAGTTTAATCAACTCTGAGACTCATCTTCATGACCCATATACTTTTTATCTGTTTGATAAAGGTGGTGTAGGTTATCTTGGTGACACTCCATTGTTTGGTGGAGATGCTAGTAAATTTAACATGATTACTGGCAATACAGCAGCAGACGCTTTAAAACCGAATAATTTCTATTTTGTAACAGCAGATTGTACTATTACAGATGGACAGGCAACACCAGTTACTCATACAGCAAAAGCTGGTTCTATTTGGGTAACAAATGCCAGCTCAATTCCACAGGAACTGTCATTAAGTATCTTTACTACTTATATGACAAATTATGTTGCATCTCAAGCAATTCATTCAGACGATGCTTCTCTTGATGAAACATTTACTGGAACAGACACTAGTTTAATGACATCGGCTGCTGTTTCAACATTAGTTAATGCTGTTGTAAATAGCCAAGCAATCTTAAGTATTTCGTTCTTTAAAGACGTTAAAACCGTTACTCTTACGGCTGCTGATATTACAGCTGGAGAAGTTACTTTCACAGTCGGAGAAGATCCAGATACACATGATCCTATTACTGCAACAGCTGATCTTTCTGCTGGTGACCATGCTGGTGACATTGGACTCGTATTCTTCTGTCAAACTGGTGCTGAAGGTGATGATGGCGATGACGAATGGGTATTCGTTAACCTTCACGGCTTAATTAACTTATATTCTGGCAGCACATCAGACACTACAGTTGTTACTGTGGTTAATGATTCTGCTGATTCTACTGGTCATACAAAACAGATCAGAGTAGAAGTTAATCAGTCAGAAAAGACAGCTTCTGAATTTGAGCAGATGGTACTGGATGCCATTGCTGCTGTAGATGGTCCAGATGCAAGTTCTTACGATCCTACCAACGCAGACGGAGATAATTTATCACCAAACAAGTTTATCTCAGAGAGCCAGCTTGCGGGTATTCTCGTAAGTACTTTAAACCACTTCGCACAAGTTATATGGGGTGGTGGAGACCCTATTGAAGAAGAAGAAGAGGAAATTGGATAATGGATCAAGTTAATGCTTTACAAATTCTTTTAACGATCCTTGGCTCAGGAGCGTTGTTCTCTTTTCTTCAATTTTTAATACAAAGAAAAGATACTAAAGAAGACAAGAAAATCGATGAACGATTTGAAAAATTACAAAAAGAAATGCAAGAAGGACTAGACGCTCGTGAAAAAACTGGAGCTGAACGTTTTGAGAAGCACGAAAAAAATATTCAAGAAATGATGAAAGTACATTCTGAAGATTTTCAACAGTTACTTAAAACGTTTGATCAACTCAAAGAAAACGATGAACGTGTAGAGAAAACTCTTAATCAAATCTTTGATAATCAGAAAAACGTATGCGATGCTCTTAATGGCATGGCTCATGACAAGATTGTTTATATGACAGATAAAATAACTGAGCGAGGGTTCATCACCTTAAAGGAAAGAGCTACGTTAGATAGTATTTATATTCCATATAAAAAGATGGGTGGTAACTCTCATGCAAAAGCTGGTTATGAACATGTTATTGAACTAGAAGTAATCTCTGATGAAAAAGCCAATGAGCTAGATGATCTGATAAAAATCAAACGAAGAGATGAAGCCGTAAAGAACAATAACAAAAAATAAGGTGAAGTTATATGAAACAGTATTTGGTAAGCGAATCAAGAACTACACAAAAGAATAAAGTATCATCTGATTATGGCTTATCCAATCTTAAGTCTGTTTTTCTGGATGGCGAATTACTCACGGCAGATGAAGACTACTTTGTCAAAAACGGCAAAGTAGTCTTTGCCGTTGATGTACCAGAAGAATCAAAGGTTACTTTAAATCATACAGTTGATACTACAAAAGCCCTTATAAATCCAGGCAAAACCAATTCTAATTCGATTTTAACTCGTTTTAACTCAGAAGCTAAGTTAAACGAAAATAACAAATATCGAGTTGGAATTGCTATCGATAAAGATATATATGAATGGGAATTTAATTCAAGACAAAATCCTATGTTTACTACAGTTAAAAAGATATACGAAGACATAGGAGAATTTATAGATGGTTTTACTGAAGAATATATTAGTAATAAAATCTATGATAACAGTCTTGCAGTAATAGATTTAATTGACTCTTTAGCTGCTCAAGAAACTCCTGTTGAAAATGTTACTTATGAACAGGACGAAGATGGTTTCTATACTACTAAATATAAAGCAGTTAATAACTGGGTAAGATACAAAACAGATATCGATCTTACTCTTGCAAGATATTTCGGTATTTCTTATCACTATGGTAGCGAATTAAAGAATATCGGTGATATCAAGATAGAAAAAACTACCAAACTTCCATACATTGATAACTTACTTGATATGCTTAGAAAACAATGGGATGAAGCAGATAAGGTGATTAGAGGAACCAACGTTGTCGCTTCTGCAATCAAAGCTGGTACTAATTACAAGTATGAAGATTGGGAACGTGATACTACATGGTAAGGTGATTGAATGTATAAATTTTCTGAAAAGACTGGAACTGAATTTCGTAACGTAGATATCGATCTACGACATGAAACCCAAATTCTCACAGAAGAATTTGGGATTAATGTCTTATACGTTCGTAATAATAAGTTCGTTAAATGCAAATGCTTTGATGACCTTAATAAAACTGGTAATTCAAAATGTCCATATTGTCATGGATCTGGTTACTTTAATTCTATCCAGATGATACCAGCAATTGAGTCCAGTAACTCGCCATATTCTTCTACTAACAGTATTGACAAGCTTAAGATTGGTGTTACTGATCAGAAAAACGAAATCTATTACATTAAATACAAATATACTCCTAAAGAAAGAGATTTTGTTATAAAAGTAACCTGGGATAAAAACCAGAATCCAGTTGATGTCGTTAAAGTATTAGAGCTGATTAACATATGGGATACTCGTGGAGATAATGGAAGAACAGAGTTCTTTGCTTGTCTTACAAATAATAGAACAGATTTAGTGGATGCTTTCACAAAGACCATTAAATCTTTACCTCACAAAGCAATACAAGAATTACTGAAAGGAGGTAAATATATATGGCCAGCGAACTTGCAACCTTAAATTCGCAAATCAGAACTTTAATACAAACTATTATGAATGATAAACTTCATGGTAAGAAATTGTATTTAATCGGTTCTGCTGAATATGGTCCAACTAATGAACCAATAAGAATCAAATCTACAGTTGGTTTATACAATAAATTTGGTAAGACTGGTACTCTTATCGATGCTTTTCATGCAGTTAAATATACTGCAAAAAATAACGAAGTATATCTTGTAAAAACTACTGGAGAACATGCTATTGCATATTTAAATGTTAACATTATAGATGAAGAGATTATCAGCAATGCCTTTATCTTAATGGCTTCTGAATCTAATGAACTCTATAATGATGTTAAAATAGAAGTCGATATTGATTCATTAACAATAGTATATCCAGACGATTTGAATATACCAGAACATAGGCTTACCTATGATTTTAATGAATATTATACGATAGAATTACTTGCCAGTGCTATCAATAAAGATACTAAAAATAAACGTAGCTATATCAATGCAAATTATATGGTTGACCCAAGCACACGCACTAAAGATGCTTTTTATGTTTGTAATCCAGATATAGTTAGTTTATATGGTGGACAATGTGGGCTTGGATATACCAAGAACTTATTGTATACTTGTCTTGATCGTACATATGATATACTTGAATCACTTCCAATAGATATAGTTATACCAGTAGATGCATTTCTTGATGATCTATATCCAGATGATTCTGAAGACGAACAATGGCAATATAACATGAAATATTACCAATCAACTAAGGATTATCTTACTCCAGACACTCTTGGTAACCCACGCTCATTTATGAACCAACTAATCGAGTTTTGTATGAAACAGCTTAATTTCGGCTGTGTTACGACTGGAATACTAGGTTTTAATCCAGTGAATTCATATACTACTGATTATTTATACGAATCAGATGATATCGCTGCTATGTTTAAGCATTGCTTAGAATATAACAGGCATATGTGCATAAACCCAGCATACAGCTTTTTAGTATCTTGTGTAGCTGGAGACATCGGATATAACAAAAATACTATTATAGATAACGGCTATTTAGCCTATGGAGCATTTAATGCTTCGATTCAAGTTAACGTAGGCAATACCAATATTCCTATCTCTGAGAATATCAGATTATATAATGAGTTCTCTGAAGAAATACTTGCTGATCTTGCTACTAGTGGTATTGTAACCTTTAGACATAGTCCGTTATACAATCAAGTTGTCGTGTACGACGGCATTACAGCAGTAACTAGGCAAGAGTCACAGCTAAAATTATACTGTAATGTTCGTATGATACAGATGTGTATTTCTTATCTAAATAGATTATTCCAGTTCTATATAGGATTAAATCTAAGAGAATTGATAGAAAAACGCATCATCCACAATAACATAGATAATATTCTTAGTATTCTTGAATCTAAGAACGTTATCACGAACTATAGCTATAACCTCGAACCTAACTATCGAGAAGGAACGTTAATCGTTAATCTTGATATGTTGACAAATTACATGACCAAATCACTCAAAATAAACTCGGTGATAAACATAAATGCCGAAGAATAGGAGGTTAAAGATGGCTGACAAAGAAAAAGACGTAAAAGATCTAATCGATGATGCTAACGAAGAAACAGAAAAAGAATTATCAAACAACAAAGGAGATGATTAACATGGCTACTTATTCTAACAGTCCGTTAGTAAGCTACACGAGATTATCGCCTAACCACTCTGGACAACGTACACATTCTATCGACAGAATTACTCCGCATTGCGTAGTAGGACAAGCTTCAGTTGAAGGTCTTGGTAATGTGTTTGCTCCTACTTCCAGACAAGCTTCTTGTCAATATGGTATTGGAGCGGACGGACGTGTCGGTATGTATTGTGAAGAGAAGAACCGTTCTTGGTGTTCTTCATCGGGGCCAAACGATCAACGTGCAGTAACAATCGAATGTGCCTCGGACGCAACTGCACCTTATGCATTCAAAGATGTCGTATACAATCGTCTTATCGATTTATGTGTCGATATCTGTAAACGTAACGGTAAAAACGTATTGTTATGGTTTGGTGACAAAAACAAGACTCTTAATTATGAGCCTAAGCCAAACGAAATGGTACTTACCGTTCACCGTTGGTTCGCTGCTAAAAGTTGCCCAGGTGATTGGATGTATGCAAGAATGGGCGATTTAGCAGATAAAGTCTCAAAGAGACTTGGTAGTAGCAGCTCTGATCCAACACCAGCACCTACTCCAACTCCAGTACCAGATACTCAGTGGTATCGAGTACGTAAGTCTTGGATGGATGCAAAATCTCAAGTTGGTGCTTATAAGAAACTTGAGAATGCCAAAGCTGAGGTAGACAAGCGTAAAGGACAAGGTTATCATGTATTTGATGAAAAAGGACACGCTATCTATCCAGAAGAAAGCACATTCAAGCCTTACAAAGTTCGTGTAAGCATTAAAGACTTATATATCAGAACTGGTCCTGGTACTAACTATAATAAACGTGGTTTCATCGAACCTAACGTTTATACTATAGTTGAAGAAGCTGATGGAAAAGGTGCTACTAAATGGGGCAAGTTAAAATCTGGCGTAGGTTGGATCTCGCTTGATTATGTGACAAAAGTATAAAAAGAAGGTGTTAACGATGCTTGTTGGTATATTAGTTTGCTTGTTTGGCTTTATATTTGGACTAGGTGGACTAATCTTTATATCAACATTTGGGTTTGCATTAATTGCTTCTATTCTTAATTCTTATTACGAAAAAGGTGGAGAAAATAGCATATGAGTAATTTAACGAACGAAGAAATCTACAATAATTATTTCAAAGACTTAAACGATCATGAAAATGCATCGCAAGCTATTATCTCTGGTAATAGGAAAGTCTTTAAGGACGACGGTGCTCGTGTTCACGTTAAAGAAACGTCCATTGGTACTGATCATGAAGTAAGCTATTATAACAAGGCAGATGGAAATATCTCCAATGTTGAAGGCTTAGCAAGAATCCTTAAAGAACTATGCAACGCTGCATGGGGCAATGACTGGGGCGAACTTTCAATGGATATCAAAACTGGGGAGGACAGTGCTAAACTTGTCCTTCCCCAAATCCTTGTAGACGTTAACACCAGAGATATAACCGATGGCTTTCCATTAAAACCAGTTCTTATGGATGTTCAAGTCGAAAAAGATGAAGACGGTAATGAAACTGGTGAGTCTTATCTTATGTATAGACAATGGTTCGATGCCAATATCGAATTTGATATCTATGCTCAAAATAACAAAGAATGTAGAGAGCTTTTACAACGCTTTGAAGAGCTTATAATGGTCTATACTGGCTATCTTAAACGTAAGGGGTTAGCGGAGATTTTCTTTTTACGAGAAATTTCTCCAAAAAGTTCTTTAAACTTTAGCGAAAACACCCCTATGCGATGTATATTATATTATGTAAGGTTTGAATGTGTGACTCCTATCAAGGTCAGCACAATCAATAAAATCAATGCTAAAATTGGTGCTAATCAAGTCACTTCTACAGAAGTTAAAACGTTGCTAGAATCAAAAGAAGAAAAAGATATGATTGAATTAGATTTCTTTGATGGAGACAACGGAATAACTTACAAATAATCATAAAGGAGGAAAAATTGATGGCTGTAACAAATTTATACTCTAATCTCCCTGGACATCTTGTAGAGTTCAAGGACGGCGGATTACAGTTAACAACCAAAACGACAGACACAAGCTCTACTAAGAGTTTACTGATTCTTGGTACTGCTACTGATGGCCCTATCAACGAGCCTGTCAAAATCGATGCTGTTACTGTATCCCAGGTATTTGGTAAAGAAGTTAACGATGAAGGTTATCCTAATGGTGCAACTCTTACCAAGTACGCAAAACAAGCATTCAAAAACGGTTTCGATGATGTTCGTTGTATGAGGGTTACTGGTTCCCAGGCTTATACAACTATCTATGGCGAGCAGCAAATCGCTGAAGAGCAAGTTACTGAGAGCATCGTTCCAGCAGAAGGATCAGATGATGGACACATTCTTGGTAACCCAACATTCCAGTACGATTTCACAAATCCGCCAGCAGATGATGATGGTTCTATACCATCTAAAATCATCGTTTCAAAAGCTTACACTGACAACGCTGCTAACACAATGACTATTGACGGTGTCGATGTAGGTCTTGGTACTCTCAGCGACAAAGTTGAGTGGATTCCATACAGAGGTTTCAAAATCAAAGCAAATACTTACCCTATGGTTGGTGATATCTCTGTTAAATGTGACGGCTTTGTATTCGCTGGTGATGTAAACGACGATGCAGATGGCTTAGTTAGTCATGTTGTTGATTCTGCTAATGCAGTAGAAGATACATCTACTAACGAATTTAGTATCGAATTTGATCTTACTGTTGCCATTGCTGGTGATATTAGAAACTTTGTGGCTAACGACCACGATGTTCTTGATCTTTTACCAGTAATCGGTGCAGATTACAACGCAGCTGGCTTTAAACTTTCAAACGGTTCTGGAGCAATTGATCCAGCAACTTATACTGGTGCATTAAGTGCTGACGGCACTAAATACACGGTTGAGTTTGGTTCTACTGCTCCCGCTGGTATTGCAGATGGTGATGCATTTACTTTAACTTACTATCCTTACAGCTTATCTGAAGTAAACAGATCATTCCATACTACATTCAATACCAACGTACCTGAGTCTTCATTAAGCTTAGCAGCATTAGACGGCAAGAAAGATGCCGCTCTTAAGCTTATTACTGTTACTGATAACGTAACTGGTACAACTACCAGCTTCGCAGTAAATGATGACCCAGCAAGCGATTACAACACTAAGTTCGAAGTACAGGGCAACAGCCTCGTAGTTGTTGATTCTACTGGCTTACCAGTTGGTGGCGTAATCAAAGCTACTTACACATACATGAAGCCTATCGTATCTGATCTTGAGTTAAAGATTAAGTCTCAGTGGGGCGGATCTTTATACAAAGACGGTGCTGTAGAAGTTAAGAAGGTTGTTGATTCTGAAGACGGCAAGACCTATACTCAGATTATCTTCACAAGACCTTCTGCTAAGATTGCAAAGAGCTATGCTTACTCTTCTAAGTACTATCCTACAGTTGACGATCTCATTCTTGCAATGCAGAATGACACAAACAACCTCAACATGTTTGAGATTGAAATCGTTAAAGGTGAAGGAACAGATACTATCGATCAGCTCGTAACAGTTGGTCCTAAGCAGCTCACAGAAGGTGGCGAAGATGGAATTAAGCCTTCAGCTAATGAAATGTTCGTTGCTCTTTCTGGTTCAAGATATACAATCGACGATGTAGGACAGCCTGTATCTGAATACTCTGACGCAGTTGTTACAGAGGATATGATCGGCTACCTTAAGACTCAGGGTGCTTACCAGATTCTTGAGAACTACAATGTTGATTACATCTATCCAGCTGGCGTATATGCTGACTCTGTTCAGACAGTTAATCCTTACTCTGACTTCCAGAGAGAATTAGCACTTGTTTGTGCAGTACTCACATATAGAACAAAGATGACTCATGGTTTCATCGATGTTAAGCCTAATAGCAATACCACTCTTGTTGGTATCGATGCTTATGTAGCTAAACTGGTTAATACTCACTCAAATCTTTACTACATGACTGACCAGGACGGAAACGTAATCTACGATGCAGATAACAAGCCTATGGATATCGGCTGGTACACATCAGTTGTTGTTGGTCCAGAGGTAGTTATGAACTCCGATGTTCTTGGAACATACTACGGTTCACCAGCTATCGCTTATGCGGCTCTCAACGCTGTATTACAGCCTCAGTCTTCACCGCTTAACAAAGCAATCCGCAACGTTAACGGTATGAAGTTTAAGTTCTCTAACAAGCAGATGAATGCCTTAGTTGGCAACAGAATGGTTTGCTTCAAGTTAAAGAACGAAGGTATGGCTACTGCTTCTTCTACTCCTTATGTAGTTGATGGTATTACCGCTGGTGCTCCTGGATGTGACTACTCTGATATCGCTATCGTTAAGGTTGTTACCGACGTAGTTGATAACATCAGACAGGTTGCTGATCCATTCATCGGTGAGCAGAACACTGTTGAACAGCGTAACGCTCTTTCAGCTCTTATCTCTAAGAGATTAGCTAAGCTGGTTGAGCTTGGAGAAATCCAGAGTTACGAGTTCGAAGTAAGTGCAACCATTCAGCAGCAGTTACTGGGTGAAGCAAGCATCGCTCTTACTATCATCCCAGCAATGACCTTAAAGAAGATTACTACTGTAGTCGCTCTTAGAGCAGCTGAATAAGAACCATAAACGAAACATCCTGGGTGGTATGAAGACCACCCAGGAACTGATAAAAATAATTTAAGGAGGAAATAGATATGGCAAGTCCAACAATTAGCACATTAACTAGTTTTTCTGGTGCAGACCTTGTTGCTACGTTCGCTAATAAAGCCATTGGTGAGTTACAGCAAATTTCTTGGGCTGTACAGAGAGATAAAGCTCCTGTGTTTACTTGCGGTTCTGCTGATGCTCGTTCTTTCTCTCGTGGAAAACGTGGTATCGCTGGATCTATGGTATTCGCAGTTTTCGATCACGATTCATTAGTAGAGGCTTTACAGACAGTATGGCAGGACATCGCTCCTTCAGCAATGTTCACCGCTGCTGCAAACAACGTGTTATCTCGTTCTGAAGATTTCACAAACGCTATGGATATGATCAAGTGGAACCAGACAGTTACATATACCGCTAACGGCATGTCTGATAAGAATAACCCTATCTACGAGCAGAACGGGGTTACAACAAACGACAGAGCTGGTTACGGCTTCTCATTCTCAAACACAGCAACTTCACAGGGTACTGGTCGTGCTGGTGCTTACAGCAATGAGATCAAAGCTCAGACTGCTAAAGGTTCAAACAACAAGCCTACGATTGATTCTAACGGCTTCGTTGATCCACATCCAGAAGCATGGGATAATAATGCTGCTGATACAATCAATGTTCCCGCTGGATTCGCTCCAATTCGTGGACAGAATGTAATCTATGCAGATACATTACCTCCATTCGATATTACTCTTACATTCGGATCTGAATACGGTCACACCGCATTCCAGAAGATTTACGATGTTGATATCCTTAACGAGAGTTCTGGTGCATCTGTTGATACAGTCATCATGAGCAGACAGTTAACATGGATCGCTCGTAGACTTAGTCCATTGATCCGTGGTGTTTACACTCGTGAGAGTAACGGAACTATCATTGGTAAACTTGTTAACGACGTTACAAGCGATACCAATATGGTTACCATCTAATCAAGAATCTAATTTAATCATAGCTTAAAATAGATAAGGGTGGACCCAGTATGCTATAATGCTGCTGGGTTCATTCTTATTTCTTGTATTAAATAATATCCTTTGCTATAATTTAAAAGAAAGGAGAGAAAGATAAAATGGATAAAGGTATGTCTATTTCTAAGTTTTATAAATCTTTCTCTGGTACTGATACCATTGCCTTTTTAATGTTTCCAGGACTCAAGCCTATTGTTATTGGTTCTTTAACAACAATTAGTTACTCAATGTATAGAAATAAAGTACCAGTAATCAACATTGGTCGTACTAATATTAACGGTATTACCAGAGGTTCAAGAATATACGCTGGTACTATGGTCTTTACTCTTATCAATAAACATTGGTTGAGAGAACTACAAGACCAAGCACCATATTTACAAGACTATCCTACTCTTAAGGTTGATGAACTACCATTGTTTGACGTAATGATTGTATCTGCAAACGAATATGGTAGTTCATGTAGTATGTTCATTTATGGAGTAGACTTTACAGATGAATCACAGACTCTCTCCGTAGAAGACTTATTTACTGAGAATTTATTTAAATTCGTAGCAAGAGAAGTTTCTGTATTTGATAAGAACATTATCACTGCATCTGAAAATAACGAAAGAACTTTATACACCGTAAGTACTGGTGTTTTAAAGAACTTTTACGTAGATGAACAAGAAAGACAAGCAGAAGCTAAGGATCGTCAATATGAAATAAGACCATTAAATCGTACTTTATATTTGATTACTAACGGTAGTCCTATGATGGGCAGTGATATTGCTGGCGTACAGCAGTTATTAAATATGGCTCTTGAGCGTGATGTACCAATCACGTATAAATTCGATAGAATTACAGACCAAGCAGTACGTGACTTTCAAGCTACACAAGGACTTATTGTTGACGGTGTAGTTGATAATGGCGTATATACTAAATTATTACAGTATACAAAACATGGTACTGATAGCCAATTCGTACAAGTTATTAATAAATCTGGTGCATATATTTACAGAAATCCAGATCAAAACTCTGCTGTCACCAAAACGCTTGCTTATTTAGCATCAGTTGAAGTATTTAGCAAAGTAAACAATAACTTAGAGACATTTTATCAGACTCAAGATGGTTATATTTCCATGTGTGATGTATATAATTATCTTGATAATAAAGCAGATGCTTATACATTTGAACAGTTAAGATATGCAGATACTGGTCCTCAAGTAACTGTATTACAAAGTGCATTATCAGATTTATATCCTAATTTTAAGGATTATGAAAGTGGAACGTTTGATGAACTTACAGAAAGTTACGTAAGACGATTCCAACAAGATAATGATTTAGTTGAGAACGGTATCTGTGATAATTATACTTGGAATATATTAGAAGCACAAACTAATACTATGTATCGTTATTATGTTTCTAATCATGCCGATGTACAATTAACAAAAGAACCTGGGGTATATACTATTACAGACTTAGATGATTTAAATCAGTTTGAGAACACTATTACTAATAATAATCCTCAACAAGTAAAGTATTCTATATTGTCTGTTTATAAAAACGGCAATACCAAAACTGATTCTAAAACGCTTACTTTTGATGGATCACAAACACACTCAGTATCAGAGTTTGATGATATGTTTAAAGATGATCCTCAAAATCTTACTCCTACTGATGTGTATTACATTATATATCCTTATGGAAGTACACCTTACAAGTGGCATTTTAAAGTAAAGGGGTAATGAATTATGGCGAAAGATCCTTCATACAACTATTCATATACTCCAACTGTCGATCATAGAGAAGCTAATCTATATAGAGAAGAATATTACTCAAGTACAGATACTAAAATCTATATGGATGATGAAGAGCAGACTGAGATAGGATTTATCCAGTATGAAATACAAGAACAGTTAAAACCAGTATATGGATACAATTCAAGAACATTCGATGACGTAGTTATCGGTAACCGTATCGTTACTGGTACTTTTACGGTTCCTATTAAAAACAAAGCTCCTCAAGTATTTAATGTTGAACCGTATGGTGGATATAGCGGAGAGCTTACTTCTGGTAACGCACAATACAATTTAAACGAGGAAAACAACTTATATAATACAGATTGGTTTGGTTCTACCGCTCGTAACATCGATAAACATAACAATAAAAATATTGATACAGATACTTTAATTAAACTTATTGCATTAGGTTACGATGTTAATACCAATTCTAGTACGCAGCAATACGAAAAAGCATTAAAAGAATTTCAAAAAAATAATGATATTGCTGCTACTGGTGTACCGAACCAAGTTACAAAGAATGCTCTTGATGAACAATTTCAAATGCAATCTGCTACTCCAATTGATTTAAGTGGGGTAATGGGCTATGACGATCTTGGTATGACAAGAGGAGGAAAACAATTATATGGCGATGGTTTGATTCTTCAAACTATCCCTAGTACCGATGGTACGACGTACTGGGTAATGGATTCAAACGGTAAAAAGCATTATGTAAAGGGGTCAATAATCGATGGCTAACATGATCATTAATGAAGGTAGTTCCATACGAGACCTTACACATGGTCAATATTCATCGCTTGGCTATGACTCTACAGGAAATAACTATTCTGGTCCACTTGTACAAGAAGTTGTAGATTTAATAGACAGAGCTGGTGGAGATGTAACCAATACAAGAGTAAGTGCTGTTGGTTCTACTTTTAGAAACATAATATTAAACTATCAAAAGAAATACGGATTAAAAGAAACTGGTATCCTTGATGACGCATTATTACATGATATTTATAAAAGAGCTACCAGTAATGCTAATAACGAAATAGATTATACAGCTGATTCAGACGATAATAACAATAACAATTTTGCAAGTTCAGATGTGTATGATGCTCATTATGATCCATTTTTCTTAAACAATAGTAGCAAAGTTTATAGAAAGAATCATAAAGATATTATAATATCTTTAGGTGATGGAGCTAATACTAAAACTATTAAAGATGTATTTATGAGAAGTGTATCTGTTCAAGTAGATACGTCTGGCAATCCTATATCAGAAACTTATAATTTTATCGCCAGAGACATTAAAGAATCAGATGCCTCTGAAGATTACAACAAATATGTGGGAGAAGAAGGGCAATTATCATCATCTTCTGATATTAAATATTCTTATGATACTTTATTTAAAGATATTTAATAAAAGGAGGTATTGTTATGCAACAGCCGAGAAGAAGAAAACGTAAGCCAGTAAAACCAAGTGCTCGTTTCTTAGCAATGTCAAAACTAATCGGCGTATTCATTGCAGTTGCTCTTATAATCGTTGTTGGGTATGCAATGTATGAAATGCATTTACAAAACGATTTAAGTTCTTTATCACAATTACTTATTTCCGTATTTGGCATTGGAGCAGTATATATTGGTTTTTACTTAACAATGGCAAAATGGGAGCATATCGAAATAGAAAAAACTAATCGTCAAAAAGACTTACTCAAGCTTAAAAAACAACTGGAATTATACAATCCAGAAGAACAAGCTTGTGAAGATATTGAAAATTGCAATAAAGACATTGAAGACCTTGATATGAAAATGGGTGAACTCGAATCACAAGATTTTACAAATAATTACTATTAAAGGAGATTACTATGAGCGAATACGATGATTTAATGAAAGCTGCTAAACAGAAACTTGAGTTTGAAAAGAACGGCACTTTATCTGAACCAGATGAAGATCCAGGCACTCCAGAAGATATCTATGCTTCATTAAGAGCAGAAGCCGATCTTGACGAGGAAGAAGAAAGTGAAAATGCTAAACCAGAACTTACTGGAGAAATCGATTACGATTCTAAGCCAAACATTTATCCAGAAGACATCGATTACGACAAAGACGACGATTACTTTATAGATCCAAATGATTCTCCTATCTTTGAAGGTGGCCCTGGAATTTCTAAAGTACAGCTTTGGAAAAAGCAGTACGGAATCACTAAAGTATATCACACTAAAATATTAGACAGACATTTTCTGTTTAGAACATTAAATCGTGCAGAGTATGAACAAATCGCATCTCTTGCACTCGATTCGCTCACTAACGAAGAATTAATTTGTAAAACGTGTGTATTGTGGCCTTTAAATTATGATTATGCTGCGATGGGTAAAGATGACGCTGGCTATCCAGGAACACTTGCACAAATCATAATGGAAAACTCTGGTTTTACTAATGATTACGGAATCGAGGTTTTATAAATGATCAGTGACCAAAAGCTACAATACTATAAAGAAGAATACAGCGGACATAAGTTAATTTATGTCCGTTTTTCGAACGAAGATTTCGTATTCAGAACTCTTACTGTAAAAGAATACGAAATGATACTTAAAATGTATTCTGATCAATTCAAACAAGAAACTGCTGTATGTAATATTGCATGTATACATCCAGAAGGATATGAGTTTTCAGAATGCGAATTTGGCGTATTGCCTTCTGTAGTTTGTGGATATCTTAAGAAATTATCTGCCTTTGAAAGTCCTCAAGATATCTTTTATGAATATGATCTAGCTAAAGCATCAAGTAATCTATATCAGCAATGTATGGATTTAATCAAAGCTTTTATAGGCGATTATACATACGAAGAAATGGAAGATTGGACATGGCAAAAACTTATGGACATGACTGTTCGTGCTGAAAACATAGCAAATTTACAAGGCTTTGATTATCATATCGAAAGAGCAGAAAACGTTGATGAATTATCACGTAAACCAAGTATTCACAACAATGAAGATGTTCAGAATATTATTGATCAGAAAATCAATCCATTAATCTTCTTTCAAGAAGAATTACAAAAAGAAGTCAATTCCAGAAATAATATGGTTGATAATCCATTTATTATCGGAAGAGCTTGGAATAATAAGGAGATTTTAGATGGCTTTAGAGAACAAAAGACTAAAGCAAACTAAACAAGACTATCTGATTAATCAGACTATTGATGATAAACAGGATGCAAATAAAAACGATACCATTAATAAAGCAATAACTGCTGGTCTTGTAATAGCTGGCGGTGTTGCTTTATACAAGAGTGGTGTATTGCGTCCTGTTTTTGGTGCGTTAAAAGAGACTGGTGCTGCCTTTGCAGAGATGTCTTCAAATCAAGGTTATCATCGTTCTAAAGCTATGAAAAACTGGGCTAATGGTCATACTGGAGAATTTCTGCGTCCAGATCATAGCTTATTTAATTCCAAAAAAACTTCTTCTTTAGGATATGATTTATGGCAAGATTTAAAAGAATCGTTAAGTAGAGGCGAATTATATTCCGCCAATACGAGACGTATTATTAATGATACAGTATCTGATGTTAATATATTAAATCAGATGATCGAAAAAGAAACTAAAGGATTTACCAGAGCAGACATTAAAGCCATCCGTCAAGAAGTTGAAGCAGAATTAGACGGTAAGCCTAGCGATCTTATAGAATCAACTATCAAAGAAAGAGTCGCTGCATTAAAGAAGCGTGGCGAAGAAACTATTAAACTTCGTAATGCAAGTATTAAAGAGTCCAGTATTATTAAAGGCACATATATGATGAACGATATGATGCTCGAAATGGACAGGGCTAACCTTAATATGGCTGGTAATAGTGCTAGTAGTGATTTAATGAAAAGTTTTATTAGGCGTATGTCATTAGATGAAACTACTGCTCAGTATCAGCTTAAGCATACTGGTTACAAAACTCTTACTCTTGGTGATATCTTCGAAGGTTTTGATAAAAAATCTAAAACCTTAGTATTTAAAGAAGGATTAAACGAACAAGTTTTATTTGATAAATACAAGATTAATCTTAACGAAACTATTGGTCAAAACGAAAAGACGGTAAAACAAACTATTGAATTGTTCTTAAAAGACAGCAGATATGTATATGCAGAAGGAAATCGTGTTGGCACAATAGGAAACTTTGATGAAGTCTGGAAAAAGTTTATTATCGATCCTTCTATTAATATTAATGCTAAAAACGACAAAGTCATAAATTACATGATGGGTCAAGATGCGTTAACATTCTTTACTAATCATCTTAGAAAAGACTTTGGATTGCCAGCACTTGGCTTTAACCCTATTGATAGTGCAATTAAAGTAACTCCTCTCGATAATGTTTTCAATCGTAGAGATGTTCCTTTTGCTTTAATCAACGGCGTTGAAAATTATTCGTCATATATATCTGGAAAAGGCGGTCGTGCTGGTGATGATATCAATACGGCATTACAGAAACGCTTTAATAATTTTGACGAAACATTTCATTTATTATTTTCAGATGGAGACCTTTATGCTCTTGGTACTGGTGGCACTAAAGAGTTTCTTGGGTCTGGTTTCCATGCATGGGATATTACAAATGCAGATAAAGCATTTAAACTTCCTCATGACGTAGAAATTATGCGTATGATGGGCGGTTACGATTTAAATCGTGATCCTATGCGTGAAGTTCTCGATGAATTAGGTCATGATGCAAAACGTGCCTTTGATCCTCACATGTCTATTCAAGAATATGAAGAAGCGTTTGGCATTAAGATGACTAATGCTCAGAAATTAAAATATGAGATTGGTCGTCATCTTGATATCGGTTATCAAGAATTTAGAGGAAGAACCGATAGTGATTATTTTGATTTTGGAGAAATTACTAATATAGATAATTTCTTTGATGAAGTAGTAGATAAAGTTACTCATTCTAATGCTTTCAGAACAAACGGATTTCAATACGAAAATTATGAAGCCGCTGCTGCTGATATCAGAGATAAAGCATATAATATGGCATTTGGTAAAGGCTTCGACGATTTTATCACTAAAGAAGGTGTTAAAATTCGTGGTAAAAATATCGCCCTTACGAAAAGTGGTATTGGTATTAAAGATTTAATACAGGATGCAAAAGTACAAGATCATGAACAATTCATGGATGATTTAAAAGGATTATTTGGACAGTATTTCTCTGGTTTTGATAAAGACCTTAACATGGGTAAATACTTTAACGAAAAATCCTCAACTGTATACGATATCTTTAATGCATTAGATTCTGGACTTGCTTCTATAGGATTAGGATTAAGTCTTGAATCAAAACGTTCTACTGGTGCTTTGGTAAGTAATTTGTTATTAAAAAGAGCTTTGCCAGTTTACATGCTTACACAAATCCCTGGTATGATAAATTATTTCTCAGAGCCATTATTTACTAATAAAGAAGAACGTGAAAGAGGAGAAACCGATACTCTCGGTAAAACTCTTATGCGTGATGTTGTAAAACCTATTGATATCGGAGCACATAAAGTTGGAGATAAATTAGGCTTTACAAAGATATTCAAATATCTTCAAGAGATGACTCCAGGTTCTGATCAGTTTAATGAATTACCTGGTATTTATCATCTTGGATTAGGTCAAACAGCAGAAGAACGTGAAGAATATATAGAAAAAGGATACGATCCAGTACGTAAAAATCGCTACTGGTCTGTTTCTAATACTCCTTTTACTGGTTCTAAAATCGACCATTGGAGACCAAATATTTATCGTCGTATAGAAGCTGACGTTAAATATAGCGATACAATGTATGGCTCTCGTAAAGAGTATTATCAAAATACTTGGTATCCTAATTTAGTAAGTCCATTAGCTCCTATCAGACATTTTATTACTGATCCGCACCATTGGGATGAAAAACATTATCGTGATAGACCTTATGCAGAAACTGCACCTAAAGGCGAAAATATTCCATTAATTGGTCCGCTTGTATCTGGAACAATTGGACAAGTGTATCGTAAGAAAATGCACAAGGAATATTGGAATCCAGACGGCACTTTAAAGGCTGTTAATCCAGAAGATGAAAAGCCTAGCCAGTTATTAATGACTGGTCAATCCAGTTTTACAAAAGCAAAAACTGGCTTTTTAAATGACCTTAAAAGAACGGTAGAAAAGGCTTTTGTTGATACTGATACCTTTAATCAAATCAATGCAAAGACACAAGAACAGTATCATAAAGCTGCAAATCAAAGATTACAAGATTTATTTACGGCTAAAACATTAACTGATGCTAATGCTTTACCGCAAGAAGGTAATACTTTTGCTCAATTTAAAAAGACACCGTTATATGATAATGCATTAAAATCTTATACGGTTGCTTATAATCCTAGTACTCCTGGTAAATTGGATGTAGTGAGACAATTACCATACACTGACCTTGAAGATTTTCAACAAAAATTATTTACTAAAGCAAAAGAATATTCAAGCCCATTACAATCATCTACGTTGCCTTATAGAGATTATAATCGCTATGATACTGCACTTGATGTATATGTTACGCCATCGGGTAGTATTTCTGTTGTTGATGTACCAGAAAACCTTAACTTATATAAAGTCAACGAAGAAATTAAACACTATTCGTTAAATAAGATATACGGTACTAATCAACGTATCGATATTGATGAATACGACAGAGGTTATCAAGAAGAAGAGCCTCAAAAAGCAGATAATGATGTTTTATGGAATATCGGAGAAGAATTTAACGATATCGCTAATATCTATGGTTTAAAGGGTTTCTTAATTCAATCTATGTTTACTGGTGAACAAAACATAGGTTCAACAAAAGTAGAAACGTCAAGCTATACTTATAGTGCAAACCGTTCATTTTGGGATCAGAACCTTGGCGGTTTAGGCGGAGAACTCTCAGAAATCTCTCGTCGTTTCATTCATAAAAAAGATAACGATACAGAATATCTGAATCCAATTAGAAATACCATGCCTACTTGGATGCCAGGATCTAATTACTTTACTGATTACTTACACGGCGATCCATATTCTAAAATCATGAATGGCGAAGAAAGACTTCCAGGAGAAGGATATGAAAGACTGAATAATATAGACTTCAGTTTTAATATCAGTGCCAGCATGATTGGAAGTTCTCGTTCTGCACATGTAAGACATTTCTTACATCAAGATACGAATCTTACATATGAACAAGAAGAAAACATTAAAAACTTAAAACGTGATAAACGTCCTCAAGAAATTACTAATGATCAGTACGATATACAAAATCTTAATCAAGTAGAAGAATTCATTTCTAAAATATTAGATAATTTTAGAGATGCAGATATTTTATTAGATTCAAAGATTAAGTTTAATGATTCTCAACATGATATTACTGGCGTAGTAGATGCAAGAATAAAAGACTATCATTCTCGTACTGGCGAATCTTTAATAAATATTCGTGGCGTAAGCTCTCAAGAATTTAAAAGACTCGAACAAGGTCATGATATTCGTAATCAAGATTATTACGAAATGAATTATGATTTATACGCTTTGAATAATACTAAGGGTAGAGGATATGTTTATTATTATGATAAAGAAAATCCAGATGATATATATAAGGCAAGAGTAAGATTTAATAAAAAAGATTTACGTTCAAGTATTCAGAATCTTAATGGTGCCAAAATAGATATTTATACAGGATTGCAGACAGGCGAAATATCAAGAGGCGATTTATATTCTCTTGTAGAGAAATATAAGATATTAGCAGATACAGCTCCTTATTCTCAAGAGTTTAAAGATATATCCGCTCAAGTTTCTCATGCTCATTTGTCCGAAGCAGAAAAACAAGAAGTTAAAGCTGCTCGTGAGCGTATGCAAGAACAAAAGGAACCTTTAAGAGTTTATGATTACAAGTTTAAGACGGCAAACTTAAAATCAGAAAAGGTTACCGTTAAAGAGATAATAGATAATAATACTATTATTGTTAATGAATATGGTAAAGAACATGCTATTAAATTTGCTGGTATTAACGTCTCAGAATCAAATAGCACTCTTTATGCTCCAACCGTAAAAGAAAAGAAAGAAGTTAATCTTTCTACTGGTAGAGAGCGTACTATCAAAACTGGTAAGACCATGAACCAAGCTGCAAACGACGAATTAAGAAAATATCTTAAGCCTGGTCAACGTATTACCATTCAATACGATGCTGATGAACGTAACAAATACAATAAAGATTCTACACAGTCTATTCGAGCTATCGTTAATGCTAAAGGTACTAATCTTAATAAACGTATGCTTAGTAAAGGTCTTGCTAAGGAAAAAGAAACTGATGATTCACCAGCTGGAATCCATGCAAGATACTCTAAAGGAGATATTGCCTTTGGTTCTATGATGGAAACATTAACTCATAGTGCTGCTAAATTACCATTCATTGGTGATAAATTTTTCCAGATAAGAAGTCCTTATGAACAGTATCGTAAACGTGAAGTGTATAATAAAGACTTCAAATCCTGGAATCACCCTATTAGAGATTTCGTAGTTCCTACCGTAGAAGATTTATCTTCTCAACATCCAATAGGTGCTATTGTCGGTGGAGCATTTCTTGGTAGCATGATGGGTAAAAATCCATACGGTAAAATGATTGGTACTATATTTGGTGCCGCAGTGCCAGCTATAGGAACAATGGTACACCATCTTGGCTCTACAAAGGATCGTGAATGGAGACCTAAAAGACGTAGACAGCAAGAAGAAATGAATACTTATATTGATACTCTTAAATATGTTAAAAATACTAAACTCTACAATCAATATAAGGACCTTGCTAAAAAGAAAGACCACTTTAACGTTGATGCTTACATGGAAAAACAAGAGAAAAAAGGCGAAGATAATAAGGCTAGACAGCAAGAATTAAACAACTACAAACGCCTTGTTAAACTTGATTTCAAGCATCGTGGTAATTATAATTTTAAGTATGGAGATCCTAAATACGAAGAAAAAGGACAATCCAAAAAAGAAGTTGTAAGGGCAATCAATAGAGAACTTGCAGAAATTTCTAATGATAGAAAAGTTGAAAAGTTACCATTGAATGCTATTAAAGCAATTTCTTATAAACAGGCTGCCGAACGTACTATGTATGGTTACGATCCTGGTGATGATGTAAGGAACATCATGGCGGCACTGCCAAAGAAAGAAAGACAGTATTATTCTAAACTGGTTGAAGCTCCAGAAGAAGAGAAAGAAAAAATACTTAGAATAGCACCTAGTTACTTACGAAGAGCATTACAAGCGTCTTGGGGAATGCATGTTGATGAAAAACCAGACCTTACAGAATACTTTAAGCATCATGCATTACCAGGAGAAGACTGGGCTGGTTGGCAAGAAGAAACTGACCTTGAAGATGTTAAAATCAAGATGGTTAATGCCAACGGTTTAGACCCTGGAGAATTTGATATATGGACTGATAATAAGCGTAAAGCTGATCAAGTTAATATACCTATTCCGAAGATAAATGTTCGTAATGACCCAAGAAGAGTACAGGCACAGCTTACAAGAATCCTTGGCAGTTCTGGATTAAATAACGTACAAGTCTCTTATATGGACAGTATTAATAACAATAGTTCTAATATTAATATAAGAGAAGACGCACGAGCAGATGTAGATTACCAGATTAGAAATATGAGCTATGATTAAGGAGTGATAATATGGCTAACATTTTAGGTAGTGGATATATTCCACCAGATACATTCGCATATATGAATAATCCTAATCTGCGATGGATGGATATGTCTGATTTCCAGAAAGCCACTAATATCTCCCAAGACTCTGTTTATACAGAGTATTGGGAGGCTCATGATAAATTTGTTGCTCAACGATTAATAAATGTTAATAACGCACAATGGCAATCTGATCCGTTTAATTTTGTTTTACACAGAGCAGAAAATAACTTATATGATAATCGCAATGCATGGACTGCAATGCGTGATGTATATCAAAATGGCGGTAATATTTTAGCATTCGATACAGAAACAATAGGTGATTTTCATGGCAGTTTAGATAGTATCGAAGCTCAAGTTGCTGGTATTACAGAAATAGGTTTTGCTGTTAAACAGCATACAGGATTAAACGGTAAAGTTAATAATACTAAGCCAATCGAAAATCCAGCTGGATCGTTCTTCTTTGGTATTGATTCTGAACAGAAATCCTGGTTAGAAAGTGTATTGGCTAAAAAAGTGCGTGGTGAAACTTTAACCAATGCAGAACAATCTGCAATGGAAAGAGCTTCTCGTCATAGTACACTTGGGGAAAATGGCTTTAGTGTATTTACTGACACTTGGAATGGACAACAATACACTTTTGTTGAAAGATTAAACGCCTCAAGACCAGACAGTATTCAAGATATACAGTCTGGTATTGAGGCTATGTCTGCATTATATAAACCAAATAGAGACAAGCAAATTGCTGATCTTATATCTCATATTGACCATTTTACAAGTGCTGGCAAACATAGAGTTGTTGTAGGACAAAACCTTGCATATGATACTGAAGTATTTCAAAGATATTCTCAAATGCATCATATTAAAGGTCTCTCAGAAGGTTTTGAATATGCAGACTCAATGTTTGCTTTAAGAGCATGGGCAAGCGAAAACAATACTACTGTTGCAGAAATCATTAAACAGTATAACCCACATGTAACCAATGAAAGACTTGGTTCTCTTGAAGCATTTATTGAAGCAATTACAGAAAGTGTTGGATATTCTCAAGGACTTGCACATAATGCTTTTGAAGACTCAAAAGCAACAATTCAAGTATTTGAAAATAACGGATTAGATGTTATTCAAAAAGCTCTCAATATCGTAGATAAGATTCAGAGTACACCTAACAGCATTACCCTTGATAATGCTCTTGTTAAAATTAATTCTCAGGGCAATATTCGTTCTCAAGACGTATTAGTAATAGATAATCAAGTGACAACTGGTTATCAGACAGCTAATAAATATTGGAAGTTTGCTGGTGTAGGTTCTACAGAATATAGTGGTATAGAATATAACGGTGCAACAATCGTTGATACGGCAAATAAATATCTTGCCAGATTTGAATCAACCGAACAAGACGGAGCTACTTTATTCAAGGCTTTTAATAGCGAAGATGAATTTAGAACATGGCTTACGTATAATACATCTATATTTTCACAAGAAGAAATTGGATTAAACGGTATTGCATTACAGACTCAAATACATGATAGAGATATTGCAAGGCGTGTAATTGATGGTTTCTTTGATGTAGGTCAAGTATCTCAATATAAACATAGTGGAAGTACAATACAAGCTGGTGGTTTTGCTAGTTTTCAGAATTACTATGCTATGTATAAAGATTTAGCTTCTTTATCTGAAGAAGCTGTTGCTTCTATGCATTTATCAGATGCAAGTGGCAAAGAAATTAAAACCGTATCTGAAATGCTTATGAATATTAATACTGGTGATAATATCAGCAGTATTATTGATTATGCAGACAAACATAACGTAACAAGTATTACGTCTCATTTTAGAACATCTAAAGCATCTTCTCTCGAAAACATGACAGCACATCAAGCTGCTATTCGTAGCTATGATCAGCGTACTGTCATGCAACATGTATTTAACATGTTCGGAGAAAACCAAGAATTCTTTGAATATGCCAATAGCAATATTACTAATGTAAATAGTAATCTTATGCGTACAATCGCTTTCAGTGAAATGAAAGACGCATACTTAACATCTGATAGTGTTGGTTATGGATTACTTGGTATGTTCAAAGCAGCTGGACTTGCTGAAGGATACTCTATTGATGATTTAAATGCCGTATCTATTGCCAAAGGTAATGGTGCTGTTCGTGTTGATGTTGAAAATGTAGATCGTGGAGCAAGACAGTTATTTAATGCATTTCATAATTCTAAAGAAGTCGGTGTACAGACAACAAGCCATTTGTTCGGCGTAGCTGATAAATTAAAAGAAAGAGGCTTGTTAACTGATGCCGATATTAAAGTTATGCAAACAACGCATGGTCTTGGTGACCAGCCATATGCGTTGGCACAGTCTATTGTTACTCATTTACATGATAATACTAAAGATGTTCGTGCGTTAGGCGTAGACCAGGCACAAACAATTAGAGGCATGGTTTCTGAAGGATTACTTACTTCAGATCAGATTGCTTTATCTCAAGGCATTAAAACAAAGACTCTTGACACATTAATCAATAAAGATACTACAACTTTATTAGAAAGTTCAACTGCTAAAATGGCTTTACGTAGCGGAACTTTATCTGATGAAGTAAAAGACTTTGTAAGTAAACGTATTAGTTCGTTCAAACAGGCATCTATTATAAATGGTACTTTTGAAGGAGATAACTTTGATAACATTAAATCTATTCTTCAAGGTATGAATTATGATGATGCCAGTATTGAAGACTTTTCTCGTATTTTTTATGCAAATGGTAAAGGAAAATCTAATATTACTCGTTTTAATAAAAGCATTGGAGAAGGACAAGATCCAGTAAAAGCTATCTTTTATAGGTCTCAATTAGATAAAACTTCTGCGTTTACTATTCTTACACGAGATAAAGACTATGCAAAAGTTATGTCTACATTATCTAATCTTGACGAAACAGCATCTATCAAAGATGTTAAAGGTGCATTAGATGGCATTGCTTCTTATTTTGAGATTCCATATCTTGAAGTATTTGATATTGGAGAAAACGATACGATACGTAAAATGACTGGTGGTGTCTTTAAAGATGGTCAATGGCAAGGCGGACATGGTGCAAGAGCAACATTTGTCAAACAGGGTGATGATTTCTATAGATACGATACCTTGTCATTAAATATATACAGAGACCAAGACGGTAAGATCACTGGTCGTATCAAAGACCAAGGTGGTAGTTATCTTACAAGTATCAGACAAAGGGCAGAATCGGGATATACAGCTGTATCACTTGGAGAATATTCAAGTGGTAACCGTTCGTTTAATAACCCTAATATTGCACGTATGTCTGAAGAAGCATCTCCTCAAATGAATGGCACTTATGATTTACTTGGAGAGTTTAAAAAGATTCATTCTGCATCTCAAAAAGACATTGATTATGCTCATACTATTGCTCTCGATCCAGGAGAAGGTAGCCTTGGTTTAAAGGACATCCTTAAAGAATTAACCGCTCAAACTGGATATGACGGTGTAAAAAGTGATGGCGTATCAAGAGATGCTGAGAATGCTATTCGTGGTATTTACAAAGCATTTAATGAAGAATATAAATTAGCATTTGAGAAGAAAGAACGCTTTACTGATGCTGGTATAAATGCAGTTTATGACTCTGAGCCATTTAAACATTTCTACCAAAGATACTTAACCACGCAAACTGGTGGTATCGGAAATGAAGGTATCATACAGAATGTATTGAATGGCACATATAACAATGTAATAAACGAAACTGAACGTGAAGCAATTCGTAAATTACAAAGCGATAGTTTGTTACAGATAATGTCCAAAGCCGTACAAGAAAATGACTTTGCGACTGACGACTTAAGAAATACATTACATTTATTAGCTTACGACGCTGGATTAAACGCTGTAGGCTCTGAATCGTATGCTCATAAAATGATGATGTATGTCGGTAACTACGGTCCTCAGATGATGAACAACAGTAGAACATCTGGACAAATCAGACCTACATATACACAAAGAGCGAATTATAGAGGATATCGTTTAGACGGTAAATTCTTTGACGATACCGCTGAAATCAGTGGCAGATTAGGTATACGCTTTGGTGACGTATATACTTCAGCTGATTATATCAATGGTATTAGTCAGTTAGATAAACGCATTCTTGGTGATGCTGGTGTTGCAGTAGATAGTGCTCATGTCTCTCGTAGAAATCTTATTGGTGCTGTTCAGTCAATAAGTGATACAGAATTACAAGCTGGACGTGAAAAAGGATTAGCATTGATACGTGCTAATCAAGACCTGGATGTTAATGCATTAGAAAAAGTATATAACAGAATGATGGAAGACATTAATACATACGAAGGTAAAGCGTATGTGCGTCCATCACTGGCAAATCAAGAATTCTTTGCATTGGGTGATCCTAAAAATATACATTCGCCAGAAATACAGTCCATATTTGAAATGGGTACAGAGGCAGAACAAAAAGCTACTGCTCAACAATTATCAAGCTTAATAGATCATAGAGTAGAAGCTGGTACTGTTATCGGTAAACGTTTAGGTAGCGACGGTAAATTTAGAGACGTTGTATACCGTGGACAAACTATCAATGAATTTACTCGTCAGAATGCATTGGAATTAATGGCTAAAGGTAAAACCAGTGTTACTGTTGAAAGACAGCTTGAAAACTTCAAGATTATGTTTGGAGAAGAAAAAGCTACTGCCGAAACATTAGCATATTTTACCTCTATTAACCATGAAGAAAGAGCAAGAGAAGTTATCGAAACATTACAAAGCTTTGGATTAAAAGATCAAGGTAGTTTCGAATCTAATATACGTTTACTTAATCAATATACAGACGCTGCGATGGATGTTATTACAAGAAACAATCAAACTGGTTATAAAACAGTTGTGATTGGTAATAACAATATTATGAAACACTTAACTGATATGCCAATTGATTCCAGATGGAATATCATCATGGATCAATTTAATAGCGAAGCTGGTTTAAAACAGTTTAACAGATTAGCTGGCGATATTAGATTAGGTGATAATAGTCTGTTACAGTCACATCTCGCTTATAATGGCTTATATGGCACAATTACATTTGATAATGCTACTGACACTGGTTCTATAAATGTACTTGATCAAATCATTGAAAGATTAAGAACGACCAAAGACTCAGAATTTACTGATAAAGCTAAAACAATTCTTGGCACCATTGATGCGTTTGAAAAGAATGGTATTGCATTGCAGTCTATTCAAAGACAGCAAATGAATACGTTCCAAGGACAAGCATTCAAAATGGACCAGAGATTGTACCAAAATCTTGTTATGCAAGGATTTGGTAATTACAACGAAGGAGAAGGTGCAGAGCTTGCCGAATTAATCCGTAAACAGATTCAAAACGGATATTATGATAAGACAGAGTCCATACAAGGAATTGGTCGTAGAAATATCGATTTAGTATGGGCTGATATGGTTGCACATCATAGAGGCACATTAAGACCACATGAAGCAACAGATATGCTGCTTGGTACTTTAGATGCCATCGATTATATCAATGGTAAGTTCGATGTAGATACTCGTAACGTTACTAAAGTTAATGTATCAAAGATATTAGATAACATTCCTAAAACTGGTGGTAACAACGAAGCTTATCGTAACTTTATCTTTAAAGTAGACGGTCAATTAAGTGGCTTTATGAAAGCCAATGCTGTTGCTGGTGCAAACGGTACAATATTAGACGCTGGTTCTAATAGTTTTTATCTTGATATGTCTTCTTTTGGAGAATTTGAATTTAATGGTCGTAAGATGACAGGTATTTTATTACCATATCAATATATTAATACGACTGATGATGAAATCTTTGTAGGTCAATCCACTAAAGCAACTATTAAATTCTTAAACGAATTAAAGAAGCTCGAAGGTCAAGATAATACCAGTGCTAAAATATCAGATGCATTACATGAATTATTTAAAGCATACGGAAAAGAATTAGATGATAGCGATAAAGATTCGTTAATGACAAAGGCATTTTACAAAATGAAAATGCCAAGTTCTTCTGGTGCATTAGCGAGAGACGCTATTGTTCCTACACTATATTACGATGGTATCTATGATGATATCCAGGCAATGCGTTCTTTAGAGAACAGAATTGCTAAAAAATTAGATAACCATGGATTATATAGTGAGGTTGCTAACGATATTAATGCTTTAAAGCAATTACATGCAAAACAAGCATCTGCGTTAAGAGAGCAGAAGCGTAGCATTTATAATGCAACAGATAAAGTCGCCGCATTACATTTAACATCTGGCAATAAAAAATATGCTCAGTATCTTAAGAGTTTTGATGGAACAAATGTAATTGAAAGTGCAATTACTACCAGCAAACAAATGTTTAAAGATACAGAAATGGATACTGGACGTATTGGATGGCAAATCGTTGAAGACTATTTTGCCAATAATGGACGTATCGCTACTTATGATAGCTTCAGCAAAATCACAGAAAAAGAGTTTGCGTTTACTGCTGAAGAATTTTCTAATATTTTCTTTGGTCCAGCTGGGTCTGAATATAAAGATCAATTAAGTGCATTAATGCGTACATTTGACAATACAAGACATAAAGAATGGGCAGAAAATACATCTGCTGCTTTATATGATATTTTATATGCACCAAACTTAAAATATCAGACTGAATTTGCAAGACAAAAAGCCATCATGGATACTTTTGGTCAATCAGTTGAAAAGCATTTACAAGATATGCATGTATGGTCTGGTGTAGATGATGCACTTAATCCAGGATTAACAGCAGAATATAGAAGAGAATTCTTAGGACAAGTTAACTCTTTATTTGAAAATATTGGTGACAGATATGCAAGCGAAGTAGGTATTCTTGGTATGACAGGACGTTATCCTTTCTTCACAGAAACTGGTACTTTGCCTGTAAGAATATATCTTGATGATGCATTAAAAGGAAAAGAAGTAAGATTCCTTGGTCCTCAATTCTCTATATTACAGAACCTTGACTTTGACGGCGATACTGAATTCTTAAAGTTCCTTGGTAATGGAGGTTTACTTGCCAAGAACGCTAGAGAAGCAGAATTGTTACAACATCAATTTAATATGATGAACTCACGTAACGTAAGTGTCTTTGCAGATTCTCTGGATGATTCTATTAAAGCATACCGTTATGGTGATGAATCGTATTTCAAAGCTAAATTGTTAGAAGATTTAGCTGAAGATAAATATACTAATGCTCGTAATGATTTTCTTGGTTCTTTATCTGAACAAGATAGAGCTGTTATGGAATCTCTTGAAAAAGAAGATGGAGATTTATTCGGCTTAGTATTATCTCATACAAATGCCATGAAAAAGCAATTTGCTCAATTTGATGAAGAGCTTGGTTCTTCAATGAGTAACGCTGACATGGTAAAAGCTGCAATCCAAGCACGTATTGCTAAAGAGTATATCGGTAATTATTCAAAATCAAACCTTGAAATCAGAAACGCAATGACATACATGATGTCACTTGCAGATGATAAGGACTTAGATACTTTACGTCAAATTCGAAATGTACTTTTTAGCTTTGATGACGATCCTACTGCTGGTCGTACTAAAGTTGCTCCTGGTGGATTACTTACTATACTAGAACAGCAAGGTATCGATACTAAGCACGTACATGATGCGGCAACATTAAATAACTCAAGTGCATGGCGTGTTGGAGTTAATAAGCTTTTTAATAATGCAAAAGGTGCTCCTAATGCAGATCCAGCTAAACAAAGAGAAGCATTAATAGATTTAATCGAAGGTTCCAAGAAAGTATTCTTTAAAGATGCTACTGACAAACAATCTATGATCGAGATTGCTAATGAAATCATGAGCAAGTCTTTTGATGAATGGACTGGTGTTATTACACCAATTACAATTCAATTAAGACAAGCTATTGATACTGGTGATGTCGTTGCACAAAAAGCATTACAAAAACAACTCGATAAAAATCTTGGTAAAGCATATCTGAGCGGACTATATACAATGGCTCAAATGGACAATGCTTATCAAGGATTTAATGGAACGTTCAGAACCAAGAACTATAAAGACATTATTGCCAATATTCAGAACATGTCTGAAGAAGAAATTAAAGAATTTCTTACTAATAGTTCTGATCTTGATAGTGTTGCTAAACGAGCAATTTTAGAAGCAGTACAAAATAATCAATCTACTGATGACGCATTCGTTATGTTTGGTAGACGTATCAGAGAGGGAGATTTATTAGCATATCAAGGCGATGATGGTCCAGTTGGGTATATTTTTAAAGATATATCAAAGAGTCACCAAAACTATCTAGTTAAAGCTCAGCAATACGATTTTGTTACTGGTAGAACAATTGGAGAAACGGTTACTCTTACTCAAGGACATAGCATACGTGAACTTAATGAACACATTAAGAAACACGGTAACCATGCATTATTGGACGTTTCTCAATTAGATACACCAGAACGTAACATTAATATACGTAATATTCATAATTTATCTGTAAGCGAAATCAGATCAAATATCCATGGTCATGTGGCTGAAATTTCTATGGGAGCCAGACTACAAGACTTATTTGATTCTGCAAACGACGTTAACGCTTTTAGAGAAAAATTTGATATTGCAATCAGTCAGACTCAGCGTATTCCAGGATATGGCGGTGCTGGTAATCCTAGCTTTGGAAGATTAATGAGTAGCATTATCGGTACTGATTCTGATGCTTTCAGGCGTAGAGTAATTGATATTAATGAACGTGTAGCTTTTGGTATCCAATCTGGTATGATTACTGGATCGTCTGATACTAAAGAATTAATACGTGCAATTAATAAAGAAATTGCCGCACATCCAAGAGAAAGTATTGGTCGTATTTCTGGTAATAATGCTCGTGATACTATACAAGCATATTTGTCTGGTACTGATGCAGTTATACGTGATTATGAATTTCTTGATAGATCATTAAATGATGTAATACTTTCTAATAAGATATCTCAAGAAATTGAAAGTCGTATAGCGTCACGTAATGCATACGTAGAAGGGTTAGCAAAAGACTTTTATAGCAATGTTACAAGCGGAGCCAATGCAGAACAGGCATTCCAAGACACTCAAAGAGCATGGCAAGCAGAAATAGATTCGTCATATAAATCCATTATGGATTCTATCAGACGATCTTCAAACGCCGAAGAAGAAATGATGTATCGCTTCGGTTGGAATAATATAGCTGGAAAAGACAACTTTATTATTGATGCTAACAGTGCTATACTTAAAGAGGCGAAAAGATGGACTAATGCTGATTTTAATAATGCCAGAGTAGGGTTTGGTCAATTTACTGGTCTTCGTATGAAAGACATGACGTATCAGCAACAACGCTTGATACAACATGAAATTGAACAAGCACTTCCTAATTTAGAAAGAAATTCATTAGAATGGATCGCTGCTACTAATACAGATACGTTATTAAAATCTGCTACGGCATCTCAAGGGTCTGTATTAGACTTTACAAACGCTGAAACGTTAAGATCAAGTTATAGAAATATCTTTAATCCAGATGCTGCGACCCAGGCTGCGTCACAAGCCGCTCAAGAATCAATGAAAGAATCAGCGGCTCAAGCGGCAAGACAAGCAACTGGCAATGTTGAAAAGAAAACATTACTGAAAGAATTAAAACAGACGTTTCAAAATATTTCTCCAGAGGCTAGTCGATATTTAAAAATTGGTGCTGGCGTTGCTGGTGGAGCTGCTGCTATAGGACTTGTAGGTCATGCATTATTCAATAATACTAGTAATAAAGACGTAGAAGTACCAGCTTCTGTTGAACGTAGTTTGGGTACTCAAGGTGTTAATATCAAAAACAAAAATGATTTACAGTATGAAAATGCACCTACACAAGCCCAAAGTACACAAAGACAACATAGAATCGCTCCGCCGTCATTACCTAAAAACAGAACAATATATCACGATGCTGGTTCTGGATTTAACTTTAAAGTTACAGCACAAAGCTATAACAAACTGCAAGCAGAATCTTATCAACGTATGATGCAAGGTGCTGGATTAAACAACAACAACTTACATGTAACAAGAGATAATTCAAAGATTACTGATAACTGGCTTGCAAACAAATTTGCACAACTAACGGAGTGATAATATGTCTGATGTAATTAACTTTACAACTGAACAAGGTTTACAAATGTTTGATGCTCTGTCTCGTACAAATAGTGCGAGACAGATCAAACCTTTGGACCAAGACAATTATATAAGTTATGACCATAGATATTTATATGATG
>JAEEGL012632582.1_pt1 | contig 33021 bp, 24 predicted proteins | sample 9134231 | NCBI WGS metagenome assembly JAEEGL01 (sample SAMN16246548, study PRJNA631951) | gut metagenome | biome: gut microbiome; feature: rumen; material: fiber-attached | host: Bos | place: Iran: Karaj | collected 2018-10
CAGCAAGGTCAGTCATCAGAAAGTCAAATACATCATGGAGAAAATCAATGCCAGACCAAGGGAAAAACTCAATTTCCTAACACCATACCATTGTTTTTATGAGAAAATTATGTAAATTTGCACTTGCTTGTTGAATCTGCAGCAATACTAATATATATAATAATGTTAACCATGTATAAAGTCTTTAATATTCGCGGCATAATAGCCGCTACTATGATTGCAGTCTTTGCTTTTCACACTCCGATGAAGGCTCAGACATATATAGAACGCTTGTCACGCGGTGTTGTGGCAGTGAAAGCAGAAAAAGGAAATTTTGTCAGTTGGCGTTTCTTGTCAACCGATGATGCACAGACAACATTCAACCTGTTGCGCGACGGAGAGATGATCGCGCAGGGATTGACAGGAGCTACATGCTATAGTGATGCAGAGGGAGACAGTACAAGCCATTACTCGGTACAGACAGTGGTGAATGGTAGCGTGACCGACACTAGTGATGAGGTGCAGGCATGGACAAAACCATATCTTTCCGTACCGCTTATACGTCCACTTGATCAAACAATGCCTGATGGACAGACATGTACATATACGCCAAACGACTGTTCTGCGGCAGATGTTGACGGTGACGGTGACTATGAAATAATATTGAAATGGGATCCGAGCAACTCGCACGACAATTCGCATCGTGGATACAGCGGTGAGGTGTACCTCGACTGCTATAAGCCAGAAGGTATATTGATGTGGCGTATCTCGTTAGGTAAGAATATACGTGCCGGCGCACATTATACGCAGTTCATGGTATATGACTTTGACGGTGACGGCAAGGCTGAACTGATATGTAAAACGGCACCGGGAGCGAAGGATGGCAAGGGTAACTATGTTACGGAGGCTGCTACTGATTCTGAGATAAAGGATGCAGACAACGAAGCGGATTATCGTGGTAAGGATGGACATGTGCTTGCCGGACCAGAATACCTTACTGTGTTCAGTGGTAAGGACGGACATGCCATACATACGGTATTCTATAACCCTAACCGTGCCTTTGGCGTAGGTGGTTCACCAGAATATGCTACGGCAGAATGGGGCGACCATGGTCCGGGCAACCGCGGCGAGCGTTATCTGGCATGCGTGGCTTTCCTCGGTGGCGCAAAGGAGAATCCATCAGCAGTGATGTGTCGCGGATATTATACACGCTCATATTTGTGGGCAGTGGATTTTGATGGCAAGGAACTGAAGACGCGCTGGCTGCATCAGAGCATCACACCTAATGACTGGTTGGTTACCGATGCCAGTGGTAATACACTGCGTGAGGCTCATGGACTGACGGCAACAGCCTTTGGACAAGGTGCACATGGCATTGCTGTAGGAGATGTGGATGGTGACGGATTTGACGAGATAACGTACGGCTCAGCTGCTATTGATAATGATGGTTCGTTGCTGTATAGTACAGGACTTGGTCATGGTGATGCACATCATTTGGGGGATCTTGATCCTGACCGCCCAGGTTTGGAGTACTATATGGTGCTTGAGGGCGGGAAATATGGTGCAAACCTGCGTGATGCCAAGACTGGTGAGATTATCTTCCGTTCGTATGATAAACAAGACACTGGACGTGGCATTTCCGCCGATATCGATGCCAGTCACCGTGGCAGTGAGTTCTGGTGCTCTGCAGAAAAGAAGGTATATGATATAAAAGGTAATGTCATTGCAGAAACAGAGGGATGGACACCGCAGAATTTCCGCATTTACTGGGATGGTGACTTGCAGGACGAACTGATAGGAAACGGAGGACGTGGCATGCGACCTGGTACATGGGGCAATGACCAAGGAGACCGTCAGCGCAACCGTGGACAGTTCGGTCAACGCGGTCAACGCGGTGAACGTGGTGGTCAACGCGGTGGATTTGGGCAAAGAGGTGGATTTGGACAAGATGGAAGACGTGGCGCACCTGGACAGTTTGGACCGTTCGGTCAGCGTGGAGGTGGTCAGTTGCCTGACAGTTTGATGCAGCGTTTTCAGCAGATGCAGTTCCGTCAGGACTACTATGTTGCGAAGTGGAATGGCAGCGGTGTTGATCATGTTAGTATCAACGGCAAGGACAATCTCAGCGATTGGGGTAACTCAGCGTCATGTAATGGTACAAAGGCAACACCATGTCTGCAAGCAGACCTGTTTGGAGATTGGCGTGAGGAGATCATCCTCTTTGATGCTGGTGACCGTTCTCACTTGAACATATTCACTACAAGTATTCCAACGCAATACCGCATCCCTACATTGATGCATGATCATATATATCGTATGGGTGTGTGCTGGCAGAATGTAAGTTATAATCAGCCACCACACGTTAGTTACTATATGGCAGATAAAGAGAAATAAAAAAGGTAAAAGTAAAAGGATAACAAAAACGAAGAGAGCCTCCCGATGAATGAAGGAAGGCTCTCTTTTATTTTATTCCGTCTTGTTTTATCCCATCTGTGCCATGTCGTTGTCATAAATCTATTATGAGTTCCACAGGACAATGATCGGATCCCATGATGTCTGTATGGATGCCTGCTGACTTGACTTGTGGCATAAGGCGGTCGGAAACAACGAAATAGTCTATGCGCCATCCTACGTTCTTTTCTCTGGCATGGAATCGGTATGACCACCATGAGTATGTTTGTTCTTCCGGGTGTAATGTGCGGAAGGTGTCTTTGAATCCAGATGACAGTATGTCGGAGAATTTTTCTCGTTCCTCGTCTGTGAATCCGGGGTTCTTGTGGTTGGTCTTGGGGTTCTTCAAATCGATGTCATTGTGTGCTACGTTCAGGTCGCCGCAGAATATGACCGTTTTCTTAGTGTCAAGTGCTTTGATGTATGTGAGGAAATCGTCCTCCCACGTCATGCGATAGTCAAGACGTCGTAATCCGTCCTGCGCATTTGGTACATACACGTTGATGAGATAGAAATTCTCGTATTCGAGTGTTATTACACGTCCTTCATGGTTGTGTATGTTGTCATTGTCATACGAAATGCTGTTGTCAGCATTCACTGTGCCCATGCCATAAAATACATTCAAAGGAGTGTGCCTGGTGTATATTGCTGTTCCGCTATATCCTTTCTTCTCTGCATAATTCCAGTATGATTGATAGCCAATAAAGGAAAGGTCGAGCTGTCCCTCCTGCATCTTTGTTTCCTGCAGACAGAAGAAATCTGCGTTAAGGTTGTCAAATGTGTCAGCAAATCCTTTTCCAGCACAGGCGCGAAGCCCGTTGACATTCCATGATATGAACTTCATAGCATTTCTTTTTTTGTTCTTAGTTTTTCGGCAAACCTATCATGGTACTGTGATTGTACCTTTGACGATACATGCGCTGCTGTATCCCAGTTGCTTCACCTGCGACAGTATAAGTCGTGCTTCTTCTGCCGTGCGGTAGTTACCCATGCGGCATTTCCATGATGGTGAGTAGAAGTGCACATATACTGGTTGGTCAGGGAAGTGCGACTTCATTGTTGCACCTATGCGTTCAGCTTTTTGGCGGTCGGTGCGTGAGTTACCGCCAGAGAATACCTGCACACGGTATCCCTGTACTTTGTGTCCTCCTTTTATTACCTTTTTGCGCGTGTCGACAGTTGTTTCCTCAGTATCAGTATTTTGTTGCTGTTGCTGAGGTTTTACATTTGTTGACGTATTGTTGTTTTGTGTGCTTGGGGTAGTTGATGTTCTTGGAATGCTTGGAACATCAGGAGTTTGTGACTGCACAGTCTGACTTTGTGGCTGTACATATTGCTGTGTCTGTCTTTGTTGTGCTGGCTGGTTCTGCTGTGTTCCCTGCTGCTGTTGTGGAGCAGGTTGTTGTCTGGGTACTAATACTGCATTGTTTACCAGATCCTCTACTTCTGCAGACTGTGTTATGGTGACGCGCCCCTTGCCGTCTTCATATTGGCGGAGACGGTCGGTAAAGGTCTGTGCAGACGAATGAAGAGTTAAGAATGAAGAATGAAGAATCAATATCACTATCAATCCCATCATTCTCCGAACAGAACTCTTCTCATTCTGTTTCGGCATCATATCAGACTTTAGTTTTATGTTTAATTCTTCGTTCTTCATTCTTTAATTCTTTATTCTTATTGATTAGTTCCAAGCGTCGATGATTCCCTTGAAGTCAGCAGCCTTCAGTGAAGCACCGCCAATGAGACCACCGTCGATGTCAGGCTTAGCGAACAGCTCAGGAGCGTTAGAAGCCTTGCAAGAACCACCATAGAGGATAGTTGTATCAGCAGCAACCTCGGCACCGTAAACCTCAGCTACGCAAGAGCGGATGTAAGCGTGAATCTCCTCAGCCTGGTCAGCAGTAGCGGTCTTGCCTGTGCCGATAGCCCAGATTGGCTCGTAAGCGATAACGATGTTCTTCCACTCCTCAGCGGTGAGGTTGAATACAGAACCCTGCAGCTCAGCCTTCACAACCTCGTTCTGCTTGTTAGCCTCGCGCTCAGCCAGAGACTCGCCGATGCAGAAGATAACCTTCAGACCGTTAGCCAGAGCCAGCTGCACCTTCTCCTTCAGAATTTCCGGAGTCTCATTGTAGTACTCACGACGCTCAGAGTGGCCGAGGATTACATACTGTGCACCTGTTGACTTAACCATCTCAGCAGAAACCTCACCGGTGAAAGCACCAGAAGCCTTGTCTGCGCAGTTCTCAGCACCGAGTTCGATGGCAGAGCCTTTAACGATTTCAGCCACACTTGCGAGGTGGATGAACGGTGTGCAAATGATTACACCGCAGTTAGGGTTCTTTACTACCTCTGTGAGTTCCTTAGCGAGAGCTACGCCCTCCTGCAGGTTCTTGTTCATTTTCCAGTTGCCTGCAACAATTTTCTTTGCCATTTTTTTCTTTTGTGTTTTATGTGTAAAATGATTGAATATGTTAAATAATCTATCTATCAGCGTCAGCAGTAACAGTGGCAATACATACCACATCATGATGCGTGCCAGTTTCATTGACACCAGGTCTTCTTGTGGCAACAGGGTTGACTTCTCTGTTATCCGTTCTCCTTTCTCTATCTCCTCTACCGGAATGTTGCGGTGGCTCCATTTTCCTACCACCATACTGCCTTTCAACAGCAGTAGTCCGGGGTTGCTGCGTACGATTGTCTTCAGCGTTGTCTCGTCTGTATTGCAGAAAGGATATTCAGCTCCTGTGATATTTATCCAGTGGCTTATGCCTTTTTCTCCGCTTGCCGTAAGACAGAAGAAACCGTATCCGTTTGTCTTGGCATAGTCATAAATTTCATTTATATGGCCGAGGTACGTGTCGTCTGCCTGTTCCAAATGTGGCGCCACCAGCAGGAATGTATAGCCTTTTGCCGACAGTATGCTGTCTGTCAGGTCTTCGCCGTCCTCCACACGTTCTATTGTGAAATCATGGATTGGCGGTTCATAACCTGCTTTGATTAACTCGGACTTGGAGTCTATGAATGTCCATGTGGAGTCAGGGTAGTCATCGAGTCCAAATTCACGTCGCTCACCATTTTTCTCCATTATGAACGTCGTCTTGAACTCCGGTTGCTCAGCCCCTTCCGGTATTTCCATGCCTTTTTTTATGTCTGCTCCTATGTGATATGGCCTAAAGTCGAACAGAGGCAAATGGTACAGCGACAAAGCTGCAACCACCAGTATGAAGCATGCAGAATAGTGCAGCACTATCCATCGGTTGCTGTGGCTGATAAGTCTTGGCATACGTTCCCACCATATCACGGTAAGAACAGTAAGGGCTGTCAGCACTATGTTTTTCAGCAATGTCTGTCCGTTTGTCAGCCTTATGGCATCGCCGAAGCATCCGCAGTCGCTCACGGGGTTGGCTATATATATCCACACTGTGATGCATGTCATTACAATCATGAATGCCAGTGTCGTCCTTGTCGTCTGCTTGCGCTTCATGGCGAACAGCATTGCTATGCCCAGTGAGAACTCGAAGAGCGACAATGCTATGGACAGCGCTGTCAGCAGCCAGCTGCCGCTTCCGTCCTGCCCCCATATAAGTGATGGCGCTATTGATGTCAAACCTACGGCTTCGGCATAGTCCTGCAGTTTGTACACCGTGCCAAGTGGGTCCACTGCCTTGACGAATCCGGAGAATATGAACGTCAGGCCAACCACGAGGCGTGCGATGTTGACGCAAAGCGATGCTATGAACGTGCGTATCTTCACTTCTCGCCCAGCTTTATCACCGCAAACACGGAGTAGTTAATGATGTCCATGTAGTTTGAGTCGATGCCCTCACTGACAGTGGTCAATCCGTTCTTGTCCTCTATCTCTTTTATCCTCTCTAATTTTGTCAGTATTATGTCTGTGTACGACGATACACGCATGTCACGCCACGCCTCTCCGTAGTCGTGGTTTTTCTTTTGCATCAGTTCGAGACACTGCATGGCGTAGCTGTCATACAATGCCATGGCTTCGTCGTTGGTCATGTCCACTTTGTCGGCATACCCTTTGGCAAGTTGTATCAGTCCTACGATGCCATAGTTTATCAATGCCATGAACTCTGGCAGTATGCCTTCGCCCACGAGCGATTCTCCCGTCACTTCCAGTGTCCTGATGCGTTTAGCCTTTATGAACAACTGGTCGGTCAGTGATGCTGGACGCAACATGCGCCATGAGGGCTTGTAGTCGTACAGCTTCTTTGAAAATATGTCCCGGCAGAGGCTCATGGCCTCTTTGAACTGTTCGTTAGTGTTTGCCATAATACACATATATTACAAGGTGCAAAATTACTAATAAAAAATGAAATGAGCAAATTAATGGTGTATTCTTTTGTTTTTTCTTTTTGCTTTTTCTTGTCAGCCAAGAAAAAAAATATTAACTTTGCACCTAAATGACAATTACTGTAATCACTTGCACATATAATGCCGCAACGGTTCTGGCCGGCACTCTTGCCAGTGTCAGGGAACAGTCGTATGACGATGTAGAGCATGTAATTGTTGACGGTGCATCCTCTGACGACACCATGGCTATGGTGGAGCAATACCGCCAGTCGGAGCATAGGCATGGCATCGTTGTGGTGAGCGAGAAGGACGGTGGTCTTTACTATGCCATGAACAAAGGCATCGGGCTCGCCACCGGCAAATATCTTGTATTCCTAAATGCCGGTGACAAGTTGTATGGCCCTGATACATTGAAACAGTTGGCGGCAAAGGCAGCGGATGGCGAATATGGAGTGATATACGGTGACACCGAACTTGTAGATGACAATGGTCATTCTCTTGGCATGCGCCGTCTGAGACCACCAGAGGTTCTTACATGGCGTTCGTTCAGCAACGGAATGTTGGTGTGCCATCAGGCTTTCTACGCAAATACGGAGATTGCCAAGCGTGTGGCATATAACACTGACTATCGTTTCTCCGCCGATGTGGATTGGTGCATACGCATCATGAAAACCGCCGAGGCAGAGAATCTGTCGAACCTCAACACCCATATGACGCTTTGCCGTTTCCTTGAGGGTGGCATGACGGCAAAAAATCACCGTGCCTCACTGATGGAACGGTTTAATGTCATGCATCGTCATTACGGGCTGATAAAAACAATATATAAACACATAACATTCTTTTTCAGATGATACGCGTAGGAATGGGTTATGACGTCCACCAGTTGGTTGAGGGCAGGGACCTCTGGCTCGGTGGGATAAAGATTTCGCACACTCACGGACTATTAGGACACAGCGATGCCGATGTGCTCATACATGCCATCTGCGACGCACTGCTCGGTGCCGCCAATATGCGCGACATCGGCTACCACTTTCCAGACACGTCGGCCGACACTGACGGTATCGACTCTAAGATACTGCTTCGCAAGACTGTCGCTCTCATAGCCACCAAAGGATATCGTGTGGGCAACATCGACTGTACCGTGTGTGCTGAGCAGCCAAAGCTCAATCCGCATGTCGAGGCAATGAAACAATGTCTTGCTGACGTAATGCAGATCGACATCGACAATATAAGCATCAAGGCCACTACGACGGAGAAACTGGGTTTCACTGGTCGCAAGGAGGGTATGTCGGCATACGCCGTTGCATTGATAGAAAAATAATAAAACATCATATACAAAAGCATTATGGCAAACGTAGAATTCAAGTATGCGCCAATGTTTCAGCTTGGCGAAGACAAAACAGAGTACCGCCTCATATCGAAGGAAGGCGTAAGCGTAGGCGACTTTGAGGGCACACCAATCCTCAAAGTTACGAAAGAGGCCCTGGAACTGCTCACCACGCAGGCTTTCCACGACGTGAACTTCATGCTCCGCCGCGAGCACAACGAGAAGGTGGCGGCCATCCTCAACGACCCGCAGGCTTCAGACAATGACAAGTACGTGGCTCTCACCATGCTGCGCAACGCAGAGGTGGCTTGCAAGGGACAGCTGCCTTTCTGTCAGGACACCGGCACGGCAATCATCCACGGCGAGAAGGGCCAGCAGGTGTGGACCGGATTCGAGGATGAGGAACCGCTTGCCAAGGGCGTTTACAACACATATACCGAGGACAACCTGCGCTATTCGCAGAATGCGCCTCTGGACATGTATAACGAGGTAAACACGCGCTGCAACCTCCCTGCGCAGATTGACATCGAGGCAACGCACGGCATGGAGTACCGCTTCCTCTGTGTGGTAAAAGGCGGCGGCTCTGCCAACAAGACATACCTGTATCAGGAGACCAAGGCACGCATACAGAATCCCGGCACGCTCGTACCGTTCCTCGTGGAGAAGATGAAGAGCCTCGGCACTGCAGCATGTCCTCCTTATCACATCGCCTTCGTCATCGGCGGCACATCGGCAGAGAAGAACCTGCTGACCGTCAAGCTCGCATCAACAAAGTTCTATGACTCTCTGCCTACCACGGGTGACGAGACCGGCCGCGCATTCCGCGACGTGGAACTGGAGAAGCAACTGCTTGAGGAAGCAAAGAAGATAGGTTTCGGAGCACAGTTCGGCGGCACTGCCTTTGCCCATGACGTGCGTGTGGTACGCCTGCCACGCCACGGCGCATCATGCCCTATAGGACTGGGCGTGTCATGCTCTGCCGACCGCAACATAAAGGCTAAGATAAACAAGGACGGCATCTGGATTGAGAAGATGGACGACAAACCATACGAGCTCATACCTGAGGCACTGCGCCAGGCAGGCGAGGGCGATGCCATACAGATAAACCTTGACCAGCCAATCTCTGAGGTCTGCAAGGAACTGTCGAAGTATCCTGTGTCAACCCGCGTGAGCCTTAACGGCACAATCATCGTGGCACGCGACATAGCACATGCCAAGATCAAGGCACGCCTTGATGCAGGCGAGGGCATGCCGCAGTACTTCAAGGACCATCCGGTGCTCTATGCCGGACCGGCAAAGACTCCGCAGGGTATGCCGTGCGGTTCTATGGGACCGACCACAGCTAACCGTATGGACCCATACACCGATGAGTTCCAGGACAACGGCGGCTCGCTGATAATGATAGCAAAGGGCAACCGCACACAAGTGGTGACCGACGCCTGCAAGAAGCACGGCGGATTCTACCTCGGTTCCATCGGCGGTCCTGCAGCTTTCCTTTCCTCAAGCAACATCAAGAGCATTGAGTGCGTGGAGTATCCTGAGCTCGGCATGGAGGCCATCTGGAAGATACGCGTGGAGAACTTCCCGGCATTTATCCTCGTTGACGACAAGGGCAACGACTTCTTCCAGCAGTTTTAGTGGGGGCTTCACTTTGATGTGACTTTTGCAGGGTCCTGTGCTGAAACGCTACATAGTATAGGTGGGGTGATTTGTGAACAAATGACGCATCGGAAATCGTTTTTAACTGCCTTTTCCTTGCGATAGAAATCACCAACTGCAATTTTGCTCTCAAATATCGCAAGCATTTTAATTTGGCGTAAGATGTTAGTATAAAACATCTTACGCCAAATTTTGTTTTTGCGGCAATCGGTTGTAATTGTAATATGATGCATATTACATTGTAATATGGCATCTTTTACCACCTAATAGCATCCTTTTTACACCATAAAAGCACCCGTTTTAATGCATAATTCATAATGCATGATTCATAATTGTTGCCTATATCTCATGACTTTTGTCACGTGCGACCTGTGTATTTTACATTGTTAATAAATTTAACATCTCTTTTGCACTTTTTTGTCATGCGTCATTTGTTCACAAAATTGTATTTCCGTCAGAGGTGTTTTTTCTTCGTCAATAGGGGTTAATGTGGTCTGTCGTTTTGCATATTTCAAAATTTTGTGTATCTTTGCACAGAAAAAGAAACGTGCGTGTTGCGGTGGCGTTGACAAATGAATAACCAGCGAACATATATTGCCATCGACCTGAAGTCATTCTATGCTTCGGTGGAGTGTGTGGACAGGGGGCTTGACCCACTGACCACGAATCTCGTCGTGGCAGATGTGAGCAGAACAGACAAGACTATCTGCCTGGCAGTGTCACCGTCGCTGAAAGCATATGGGATAGGAGGGCGTGCCAGATTGTTCGAGGTGGTTCAGAGAGTACGCAATATAAACGAAGAGCGCAGACGACAGGCGGGATGGAGAATGACGGGAAAGTCGTATGACGACCCAGAGGTGAGGGCACATCCAGAACTGGAACTCGACTACATAGCCGCACCGCCGCGGATGGCACATTATATAGAGGTAAGCACAAAGGTATATGAGACATACCTGAAATACATAGCACCGGAAGACATACATGTCTATAGCATCGACGAGGTGTTTATGGATGTGACGGCATATCTGGACACATATAAGATGACGGCCCATGAGCTTGCCATGAGGATGATTCGTGACGTTCTCGCCAGGACGGGTATTACGGCAACGGCCGGCATAGGCACCAATATGTATCTGTGCAAGGTTGCCATGGACATCATGGCTAAGAAATCGCCTGCAGACAAGGATGGCGTACGTATAGCAGAACTGGATGAGATGTCATACAGACAGCAGTTGTGGGACTACCGCCCAATCACGAAATTCTGGCGTGTGGGGCGTGGCATAGCCGACAAACTGGCGGTGTACGGCATTGATACCATGGGAAAACTTGCGCGGATGTCGGTGAAGAACGAGGGACTGCTGTATCGTCTGTTCGGTGTGAATGCCGAGTTGCTGATAGACCACGCATGGGGATGGGAACCATGCACTATGGAAGCAGTGAAGGCTTACAGGCCAGAGACTAACTCCTTCAGCAGCGGACAAGTGCTGCAAAGTCCGTACGACTGTAAGAAGGCGCGCGTGGTGATACATGAAATGGCTGACCAGATGGCACTGAAGCTCGTGGCTAACCGCCTGGTGGCAGGTCAGGTCATAGTAAGTGTGGGCTATGACAGGGAAAGCCTGGCCAACCCGGAAATTAGTGCCAAATATCACGGTGAGGTGGTGACAGACCATTATGGACGTCAGGTGCCGAAACATGTTCATGGAACAGCTAACCTTAACAGACAGACATCTTCGTCAAAACTGATAACGAAGGCAGTACTGGATGTGTATGACCGGGTGGTCAACAAGGACTTGCTGATACGAAGACTCAACATAACGGTCAACCATGTTGTGGACGAAACATCCGTCAACAGTAAAAAGATGCCGGAGCAGCTGAATCTGTTTACTGACTATGAGGCATTGAGGGAAAAAGAACGGAAGGAGCAGGCGGCACTCGACAAAGAAAGACGTGTGCAGGAAGCGCAACTGGCAATAAAGCAGAGGTATGGAAAAAATGCTATCCTCAAGGGACTGAACTTTGAGGATGGGGCGACGGCTAAGGAACGAAACGAACAGATAGGAGGACATAAGGCATGACAGACAGTTACGAAGATATCATAAACCTGCCACATTATGAACCCAAACACCATCCGCGTATGTCAATGTGTAACCGTGCGGCACAGTTTGCACCCTTTGCGGCATTGACTGGCTATGGGGCAGCTATCAGTGAAACGGCTCGCAAACAGATGGAGTCGGATGACTGATTTTGGCGGTTTTTTACGCTCATGGACAAAGAAGAAACATTTTCCATATAAAAAGTAAACATCATTTTTTTGTAAATATATTTTTTTAGATTACCTTTGCGTCTGTTTTTAAGAATTTATAGAAAAACCTTTGTAATATCAATCATTAAGACATGAATAAAATTTTACTTTCGATTATCATGCCGTGTCTGACCGCCGTGACTATGGCGCAGCCGGCAGGAGGCTTCGGTGGCTTCCAGATGCCACAGGTGAATTTGGAAACCAGCCAGGAGTGGAAGAACGTAAACTACGCAGGTGATGACAAGGCTTATCATACTTGTGACATATACCTGCCGAAGAAAGAAGCTGCCAGTTATCCAGTGGTGATACATGTCTATGGCAGTGCATGGTTTAGCAACAGCAGCAAGGGTGCCGCAGACCTCGGCACAATAGTCAAGGCTCTGCTCGATGCCGGCTATGCCGTAGTGTGCCCAAACCACCGTTCAAGTGGTGATGCCAAGTGGCCGGCACAGATTCACGACATACGTGCCGTGATACGTTTTGTGCGTGGTGAGGCAAAGAAATATAAGTTCGACCCGTCGTTCGTGGCTACCAGTGGTTTCTCAAGCGGTGGCCATCTCGCCTCTACTGCTGCCACCACCAGCGGCACCAAAAAGATGAAGGTGGGAACCGTTGATATAGACCTGGAAGGCGATTTGGGAAACTATACCAAGGAAAGCAGCGCAGTAAATGCTGCATGCGACTGGTCTGGACCTATTGACCTGACAGCTATGGACTGTGGTGAGCATATGACAATGGGCGCAGACAGTCCGGAGGACGTATTGCTTAATTCAAAGTTGGACAAAGAACCAGACAAGTATCTCAGTCTGAGTGCCACCACCTACATTGACAAGAATGATCCACCGGTTATCATCTTCCATGGTGAGAAGGACAATGTGGTGCCATGCTGTCAGGGACGGAAGTTCTATGAGTTGTTGCAGGCTGCAGGCGTGAAAACAGAAGCTACATTCGTGCCTGAGGGCGGACACGGTATGGGTATGTACAGCGAAGAGAACTTACAGAAGATGGTTAACTTCCTCAACGCTGTTCGCAAATAATTGTGCATGGTGCATAAACAACTAACTACAAACAATGAAAAAAATCCTTTTAAGCTTATCAATCATCATTTCATGCTTGTCGTTTACTAATGCGACGGCACAAACCACTGTAAGAATTGATGCCACAAAGACCCACCAGCGTATTACTGGTTTCGGCGGCTTTGTATGCTCACCGAGTTTCGGCTACGGTCACATGACAGAAGCAGAAATCAAGAAAGTGTGGGGCTCAACGAGTACCCTGGGCTGCAACATCATGCGTCTATATATCCCCATAGGCAAGAACTATTGGAGTCAGTCGCTGAATACGGCAAAGCTTGCAAAGCAGATGGGACTCATAGTGTTCGCCTCACCGTGGGGACAGCCTGCGGAATGGAAGACCAATGGCAGTAGCGATGCCGTGAACGCCAGCGGCGAATGGGGAAGCCTGAAAGAAGAGAACTGGCCTGACTATGCGCAGTATCTGGAGGCTTATGTACAGTATCTGCGCAATAACGGCGTGGAACTGGATGCCATATCAATACAGAATGAACCCGATATGGATTGTAAATATGCCGGTTGTAAGTGGACTCCAGAGCAAATAGCAAATTTCGTAAAGACATACGGTGCCAGCATCAGCTGTCTGGTGATAGCACCGGAGTCCGTGGGAGCCAGCGACCACTATGCCAATGCGCTGAACAATGCCGATGTGCTTGCAGGCTTCGACATCTACGGCGGTCACCAGTATGGCGGAATAGGTTCGTCATACAAGAACCTTGCTGCAAAGGGCAAGGAGATATGGATGACGGAATATCTCATCAACTGGAATGAGAATCAGCCGACTGCCCGTGATTTCGATTTTACAAAAGACTTCTTCAACTTCTTCCGTGCCATCAATACGTGCATGCTCGGCGATTTCAACGCATGGATTCACTATGCTTCCAAGCGCTACTACGCCATGTTGGGCGACGGAACTAATGGTACGTCGAGTGGCACAATAACCAAACGCGGCTACATCATGGCACACTTTGCAAAGCATGTGACAGGCATGACACGCGTTGATGCCGATCTCAGTGCTGCAGGTCTGGAAGGTTCTGCTTACCTTTCGCAGACGGGTGACACAGTGGTGGTCGTTATGGCTAATGATGCAGCTAACTCAGTAGAGATGACAATGGACCTGCCTTTCTATACACAGTATGGCAAGTTCTACTGCACTACAAGCAGTTATAACAAGAAACTTACGACGTTGACTCTCGATGCTGAGACCTGCCGTCCAGTCGTTAGTGTTCCGTCGAACAGCGTCAGCACGGTGCTGTTTGTGAAGAGCCGTGAGCGTCAGGTGTCAAATATGACAGGCACAAAAACATGTTTCGACCGCATAGATGATATGATAACTACCAAGACTGGTTTCGGTACGAAATATAAGTTGAGTGGTGCAACCGCTACTCTTGACCATAGCAATCCGCTTATATCAGCGAATACAAGTTCGTCAAACGGCTATGTATCGCTGGATGACCGCTACAGCCGACTGGTGTTTAATGTGAAGAAGGTGTCATCTACAATGAATTACAATTCATCGGAGACCACACTCCGCTTCATTAATTCAAAGGGAGTCACATCTACACATAATTATGGAGTGGTTGACGTGAGTCGCAAAGATGACTTCAGCATGATCTTCGACTTGACACCGGCAGCACTGCCAAATGGATGCAAGGGACTGATGTCACTGTCAAACGACAACTGGTCATCTATACTTACGTTTACATTTGGTGATGTTTATCTTGACAATGGTTTCGGTGCAACATACGCTGCAACGCTGAGCGGCGCGTATGTGGAGGATGACGGCAATGTGCTTGACTATACCTCTGATGCTCGTTGCACAAGTATTGACATGACGGCATGTACGGATGTTCCGTCGGAGTATCCGTGGTTGCAGGGTACAAACCGTGTGGTTTGGCTTCCAGAAAACAGCACGGCAACAGGTGCTAACATCATACAGAACGGTACCTGCAGCAATCTTGTACTCACTGCCGACGGCGGTACATTCCGTCCGCTCCATTCCTTCATGGCAAGTGAGGCAACATTCACTGCACAGATAGAAGGCTGTCGTCTGCTTATGCTGCCATTCGCTGCCGCAGTGCCACAGGGTGTGACGGCATACAGCATAGCTGACGACCAGACATTGACACAGATTGATGCCATACCTGCTCACACTCCGGTGCTTGTAGTGACTGACGAGCCAGGCACGGTGGTGTTCAGCGGTGAGGGCGAAGTGTCATTTGCCAAGTCACCGATAGCTGACAAACTGCGTGGCACCTACACTCCAGTACAGTTGTTTGCCGGTGACTATGTGTTGGCACAGCAGGACGGACAGTGGGGCTTCCAGCGTGTGGAGAGCCAGTCGGTGCTCAATCCATTCGATGTGTATGCTACCATCAATTCGCAGGAGACATTCATTCCTCTCGAACTGCCAGCCGACGGTATCACACAGACCGTTGATGTGGCTAAGAAGAATGACTCTAAGATATATGACCTGCAGGGTCGCCCTGTGACATCAAAGCAACTGAGACCAGGTATCTACATTAGCAACGGAATAAAAATATTGAAATAAGAAAACAATGAAACATTTATTAGGTTTATGCATGGCGTTGGGAGTATTCTCAACAGCTGATGCCCAGCAACTCAATCTACCAATCATTCAGACGAAATACACTGCAGACCCTGCACCTTATGTGCATGGCGACACGGTGTATCTATATACTACTCATGACGAGGAGGGCGCAGGTGGTTTCCTTATGAAGGACTGGCTGCTCTATACTTCCACCGACATGGTGAACTGGGAAGACCACGGCGCAGTGGCTTCGCTCCGTAACTTCAAGTGGTATAAGGGCGACAATGGCGCATGGGCAGAACAGGTTATCGAACGTAACGGCAAGTGGTACATGTACTGTCCTATCCACGGCAATGGAATAGGCGTGCTTGTGGCAGACTCTCCCTACGGTCCGTTCAAAGACCCTCTTGGCAAGCCGCTTGTGTGGCAGAAGGACCATTGGTATGACATTGACCCAACGGTGTGGATTGACGACGACGGCCAGGCTTACATGTATTGGGGCAATCCTAATCTCTACATGGTTAAGCTCAACGAGGACATGATTTCTTATTCCGGCGACATCGTAGAGCATCCGAAAATCAAGGACTATCAGGAAGGCCCTTGGTTCTGGAGCCGCAAGAATGCAAAGGGACAGAAGAAATACTACATGGCATTCGCTTCCACATGCTGTCCTGAGGGTATCGGCTATGCCATGAGCGACAAGGCTACCGGCCCGTGGGAATACAAGGGACATATCATGAACCATACACCTCAGACTCGAGGCAACCATCCTGGTATCATCGACTTCAAGGGTAAGTCGTATTGCTTCGGACTCAACTACGACATCTACCGCATGGAGACGAGTGCGCATGCAGAGCAGCGCAGCGTGTCGGCAGCAGAGATGACATATAATGAGGACGGAACGATTCAGGAACTTCCATACTTCCTGCATTGTAAGCTCAGTCAGGTTGGCTCGTTCAATCCTTACCGCCGTGTTGAGGCTGAGACAATGGCATGGGGCTACGGACTCCGCACTACACGCGAGAATCCTTCCGGCCCTTGGAATCCTACTCTCTTTGTCACGAACATTGACGATGGCGAGTACATCCAGCTACGTGGCGTTGACTTCGGCAGGGACAAAGGCAAGATTAAGTTCACGGCTTCTTGTTCTGCTCTCCTTGAGGGTGGCAAGATAGAGATACGCATTGACGGTGTAGAAGGCAAGGTCATCGGCAATGTGACGGTTACCAATACACAGTTCAAATATCGTGAGTTCACTACCGTGCTTGAGCCGGTGAACGGCAAGCATGACCTCTATTTCGCGTTCAAGGGCGGCCGACTTCAGAAGAAGAACCTCTTCAACTTTGACTGGTGGCAGATGGAACCTCTCAAGAAGGGCGACGTTACAAGTTCCGTTACGGTTGAGGACGGCGGCACTGGTGATTACAAGGCAGTGATGCAGGAGTTTGATGGCTTTGATGCCCATACCGTGTTCATGCCAGCGGATATGTCTAAGTTCAACAACAAGAACCCTCTTCCCGTACTCGTATGGGGCAACGGCGCATGCACTAACTCTCCTTGGGAGCATTATCGTTTCCTCAACGAGATTGCCTCACACGGCTACATCGTTCTTGCAACGGGCTATATCCCTGAGGGTGACACGCCATATCGTGGCGAGATGTCTAAGCCGGAGCAGCAGATAGAGTCGATAGACTGGATTATCGCACAGAACAATGACAAGAACAGTCCGTTCTATGGCAAGGTTGACACTAAGAACATCTGCGTGGCAGGCATGTCGTGCGGTGGTCTGCAGAGCCTCTTCAACTGTGCCGACAAGCGCATCACTGCACTGATGATATGCAACAGTGGACTGTTCCTCGACCCAAGCATTGCCATGCCTAACATGCCTATGCCGGGTAAGGATAAGCTGAAGGACATCCACACACCAGTCATCTACATCCTCGGTGGTGAGACTGACATTGCCTACAAGAACGGCATGGACGACTTCCACCGTATTAACCACGTGCCTGCAATAGCCATCAACTATCCCGTAGGTCACGGCGGCACCTATCGTCAGCCGCACGGTGGTGAGTTCTCAATCCCTGCAGTTGCATGGCTCGACTGGCAGTTGAAGGGCGACAACAACGCCGCCAAGATGTTCAAGGGCAAGAATTGCGGAATACTGAAGCGCAAGGATTGGACCATTGAGAAGAACAGCAAGGTTAAGTAAATGTAATGAATTTAATAATAATTTTTTTAAAATAAACACAGAATGAAAATACTAACAAAAGCAATGTTGGCAATGTGTCTGTTTACAGCATGTAATCAATACGATGAGAGCTATATAACAGATGACATCCTTTCGGAAAAAAAAGAATTTAATGAAGATGATTCAAATCCGTTTGTGTCATTAGAAAAGGCAAAAGAAACAGCAAATACCTTCTTCAGTACTTTGCCAAACAAGAAGGGGCTTACTCGTTCAAGTACTAATACTGCAACAGTAAATACCTTGAATGCGGAAGATTCTCCTGCCATGTATGTGTTCAACTATCCAGAAGGAGGATTTGTTATTGTCGGGGCTTCTAAGAATTACCTGCCAATTCTGGCATATTCCGATGAGGGGGAATTTGATTTGTCATCTGACATTCCAGAAGTGAAAGAATGGATAGATGATACCAAAAATGCAGTCGCATCAAGTGAGGAATTAGCAGACTCTGTAAAAATAAAAATGCGTAATTCGTGGGAAAATATAGATGGTGCACATAAAAGCTCTTCAGTGGTGAGGGAAAAGGCAACGACAAGGAGTGGAGGTGACCCGTCTCCTGCAGAGATAGCGTGCTATATGCGTTGTGAGGAACTCATGAGTCAAGCTAATTCTTCAGGATATCCTATAGGAAATGACGGATGGTATTTCGCTCCGTTGTCTTATGCCCGTCAAGCTTTTGAAGAAGCAGGCTTTTCTGCTATATATCAGAATTTATGTTATAGTGCAGAATATAATCATTCTCCTATAAATGGTTCTGTCATAGGATGGAGAATATGCACTATAAGAAGACAGGTAGGTCCACTGCTGTCAACCAAATGGGGGCAGGATTCTCCATATAATAAAAAGTGTGATGGTCATGTAACGGGTTGTGGTCCTATAGCATTAGCCCAAGTTATGAATTATTATAAGTATCCCAAAAGTCTTTCATTAAATGGATACGATTTTGATTGGAGTAAAATAGATATATTCCCCCAATATGATTCTGATAATGCAACTTTAATCAGATTGGTATATGATAGAACTGATACAAGTGTATTTTTTGGGATAGTTTACACCACACCTGGTGGGATGGAAGACGGAATTCGTAGTTTTGGATACAATGTTTCAACAAGTGATGACGAAGATTATCAAAGAGTCTCTCAAGAAATATTTGGTGGGAAAAGACCTGTTATAATGTTGGGTAATGATGATAATTTTTCTGTATTGCCAGGTTCACTGTCCTATATAGGAAATAGTCATTACTGGGTATGTGATGGAGCAAATGAAAGAACAGAGAACAAATTGCAGCTTTTCACAGAATGGCAACCCTATGGCAATGGGACATTTGTTCCCGGATGGTATTCTATAGATAGACCGTATGAGTTTGGCGGCTCGTCATACCTTTATCTTCACATGAACTGGGGATGGTATGGATACTGTAATGGGTGGTTCATTTTTAATGAAACAAATTCTGGCAATGCTTATTCCTATGATAATCAATACATGGATAATTCTGGCAATGGGGATTTTGAACACTCTAGAATGAATTTCTATATTTCAAGATACTAATTAAAAAGTACAACAGAGTAAACAATAAACTATAAGTATAATGAATTATGAATAAGTTTTTTACAGTAAAGGTTCTCACTCTCTCATTGTTTGTAGTGTCTATAATTATAGGTGTATCTTCATGTGATAGAGATGGGTGGGACAAGACGTTGGGACCAGAAGGAATGCGTTTTTCACTTTATTTCTATGTTGAGGGCATTGGAGGAAAGGATTTATGTTATGAACTGCTTGATATGGCAAAATGGTCTCCGACAAACGCACCGAAGGAACAGGCTTATTACGCAGAATTCTGTTCAGATGATTATAAGATGTCTGTCAAGTATTTATCGGATGAAAAAAAGGTCAAAGGGTATCAAAGAGCTTATGAAGTACAACTCTACATGGCTTTGGCGAAAAATGGGAAATGGTATCTGGAGAGTGATTGCATAGCCACGGGGATATTTGAATATGAAACCCTGACTTATGAATTAAGATTCCCGGCTTTGTTTAGTGATGATGAAGTACATCGTTTAATTGCAAAATGGGGTGCAGCAACATGTAAAGTTGAAAATACTTATTATCCGATATGTGAGTCAATAGAAATTGATGGTGAAAAATACGATGTAAAACAAATTGAGCATCCAGTATATAAAGGCGGCATTGCAAATGTCGTGACAATACACTTGGACAGATAAAAAAAGAAAGAATAATTGATTTTCAATGAAGAAACTTTTCATTATGCTAATGTTTCTTGCAAGTGCATCGGTGATGCTGGCAAGAAATTTCGTTTTGCCGTTTGACGGCGGAAAACTGTCGGTGACGTTCATCACCGCAGACATTGTAAACGTTAGTTTCTCCGCCGACGGAAAGTTGCAGGGTAATGCCACTGGCGTATGCCTGAAGCGTGAACTGCCGCATGATGTGGTGGTAAAGACGAAAATAGGGAAAGAAGTGGTGCGCATGACCAGCGACAGCCTTATTGTCGAGATAGACAAAAGGAGCGGCGCACTGACCTTCCGCGACAGAAAGTCGGGTAGGGTGTTGCTGTCGGAGCGCACCGACAAGCCCCGCGACTTTGAGCATGTGGTGCAGGAGCGCATCATCTATGACGATGCTTCCGCGCGTATCGTGGAGACCGCCAACGGTAAGATTACCGTCAAGGACGAAATAAGGCGCGACACCATAGGCCGCAGTTGGCGCTACCGCAACCATTTCAGTTGGCAGGACGATGAGGCTCTCTACGGACTCGGTTCGCACATGGAGGACTACATGAACCTGCGTGGCAAGACTATGTATCTCACCCAACACAACCTCAAGGCAATGATTCCCGTGCTCAACTCCACCAGGGGATACGGCTTGCTCTTTGATGCCGGCTGTGCCATGAAGATGCAGGACGACTATATCGAGTTTGAGGCTGCCAAGCAGATGGACTATTACTTCATGGCAGGCGAAAACATGGATGCGGTGGTCAAGCAATACAGATACCTGACGGGCGAGTGCCCGATGATGCCGCGCTATATGTTCGGCTATACGCAGTCGAAGGAACGCTACGTCAGTTCCGACGACATACTGCGCACGCTGGGCGAATACCGCCGCCGTCATGTGCCTATCGACATGATAGTGCAGGACTGGAACTACTGGCCGCAAGGGTGGGGGTATATGAAGATGGATCCGAAGTTCTATCCCAATCCCAAGGCCCTTGCCGACTCCGTGCATGCCATGAATGCGAAGCTGATGGTCAGCATCTGGCCCAACCCGCAGTATTGTCCGCAGGCCGACGACTTCAAGCAGCGTGGCTATATGCTGGAACACTCCGTGTATGATGCCTTCAATGCGGATGCACGCAAGTATTACTGGTCATACGTCAACCATGAGTTCTTCTCCAAAGGCTTCGATGCATGGTGGTGCGACTGTTCGGAACCCCTTGACGGTGACTGGACATGGGGACTGGGCGACTATGGCTGGGACAGTCAGGAGGAACGCTGGCACAAGAATCAGGACATCCTTTCCGATGCCCTCGGTGCAGAGCGCAGTTCACTCTATTCCCTCTATCATGCCATGGGAATATATGAAAACCAGCGTTTGAAGCAGGATTCACTCCTTGCCAGCGGCATCGCACAGGAGAAGCGTGTGCTCAACCTCACAAGAAGTTCATACGCTGGTCAGCAGCGCTATGCCACCATTACATGGAACGGCGACACACATGCTTCGTGGAAGTCGTTCCGCCAGCAGATACCTGCCGGACTGAACTTCATGGCTACGGGCTGTCCGTACTGGACGGTGGACGTAGGCTCGTTCTTCACGAAGAACGACCGCCGCTGGTTCAACAAGGGAGAGTTTCCGCAGGGAGTGCGCGACCCGGAATACCGCGAATACTACACGCGCATGTTCCAGTGGGGCACATTCCTTCCAATGCTGCGCAGTCACGGCACCGACACACCGCGCGAGATATGGCAGTTCGGCGAGCCCGGCACACCATACTACGATGCCATCTTGAAGATGATAAACCTGCGCTATGAGATGATACCTTATCTATATAGCATGGCGGGATGGACAACACACAGCAACTACACCATGGCGCGTATGCTTGCCTTCGACTTTGCCGGTGATGCAAACGTCCTCGACATAAAGGACGAATACATGCTTGGCCCGGCGTTCCTCGTATGCCCTGTGACAGAGGCTCATGCCACGAGTCGTGACGTGTATCTTCCTAAAGGTGCGACATGGATAGACTACTGGACAGGCAAGGAATACACCGGCGGACAAACACTGAAGGCACCGGTGACGATAGACACCTTCCCGCTCTATGTACGTGCTGGAAGCATCATCCCCACGGCGCCGGTGACAGAATACTCCGCAGCACAGATAGGCAGGGAGGTGACACTGAACATCTACGCAGGAAAGAACGCCAGGTTCGTGCTGTATGAAGACGAGGGTGACAACTACAACTACGAGCGCGGACAGTATTCCGAGATTCCGATGGAGTGGATAGACAAGACCCGTACACTGAAAATCGGAAATAGAACAGGCAGTTACAACGGAATGTCAGAGAATCGCACCTTTATCGTGAAGCTGTCAAACGGACAGACGAAAACCATCAATTATGCCGGCAAGGCGGTAAAGGTAAAACTGCTTTGACATCCTCTCGGAGTGGAGAAATAGAACAACCGCGAAATGTAAAGTTTTCTTAACGCACAGTAATAGCTATCATATTACAATGTAAAAGCTATCCTTTTACACTGCTATCTGGTAGCTATTACACTGCAAAATCAATGCTTTTACAACATAAAAAGGCACGTTTTAGTCTGTAAAAAGTACTAAAACGTGCCTTTTTTGCGTTATTGTCATTTTTTTGAAAAATGCCCACCGTCGAGAAGGCGGTTTACAGCCTCTCTGTCGCATTGTACCCCTTTTGTGGGATGTTAGTCCACCTACCCCTTTTACTCTTGCTTAAAATGAGTTTTCTAAACTGTGGTGATTTAGAACAAAAATTGAAGGCCTTTTCTGTGTTCGGACATAAGGTAATAATTTCGGATTTGAAAAGAAAATGTCTTTGTTCTTTCTTGCATTTGGTGAAAAAGTAGTAACTTTGTGGCGTTAATACAACAAGGAAGTAACAAGGCATGACACGAGAAGAAATGATAGCCGCAGGGCTTACACCAGAGGAAACCAAGCATAACGGACATCGCAGAGCGCATTTTCACGATTACAGCCGTCCCGGTATATATATGATTACGATGGTGACGGAAGGGCGGTTGCGTGTGTTTGGCCGTATTGTGGGGCATACGAGAGGCAAGAAGGGAACGACGGAATATCCTCATCTGCAATGCTCCGCTTTGGGCTCAATGGTTCTCAATGATGAGGTGGCAAAGATTTCACGCTTCTATCCTATGACAGAGGTGTGGAAGGTGGCATTGATGCCAGACCACATACATCTCCTGGTGAGAGTAAAGAGCAGTTTGCCAAAAGGGAAGCATCTGGGGCATGTCGTTCGTGGATTTAAAACGGGATGCACCCGGGCATGGTGGAAACTGCAGGACGAGGAGAAACCCTGTGGAGAAGCACAGGGCACAGTAATTGGAGAAGCACAGGGCACAGTAATTGGAGAAGCACAGGGCACGGTAATTGGAGAAACACAGGGCACGGTAATTGAAGAAACGCAAGAAACGCAGGGCACAGTGACGGGAAATGCACAAGGCACAGTGGCTGGTAGCACTGTGCCAGAGGCCTCTCCCTCTGGCTTGCGCCCTGTCCTTTTTGAGAAGGGGTATCACGATCGCATCGTCATGGGAGAGGGAACGCTTGAGAATATTTGCCGGTACATGGACGAGAATCCTTTCAGGGCAAGGCTTAGGGAGGAATTGCCAAACCTAATGCAACGCCGCCTGCATCTGTGGATACAAGGACGTGAGTATGCAGCCTTTGGTAATCTCTTTCTATTGAAGAACCCGGACAAACTGCAGGTGTTCTTCCATCGCAAGACAGTGCAGGGTACGCCTACGCATCTTACTCCTGAGTATGAAAAAGAGAAGAACGGACTGCTTCAGCGTGCAGAGGAGGGGGCTGTACTTGTGACTCCCGGTATATCAAAGGGCGAGCAGGGCGTTGTCAATGCGGCTTTAACGGAACGGCTTCCTCTTATCCTTTTACAGAAAGAACCCATCACAGAGTACTGGAAACCACCGCAGAGACGATTCTATGCGTGTGCCGCAGGACGTCTGCTGATCCTGACGCCATGGCAGATAAAGGGGGATTCCGACTATGCATGTTTTCATTCTTTGAACGACATGGCACGTGAGATATGCCTTGCAACGGATACCCGCCTTATGGGTATGGCGTAAGAGAAGTTTCGACTCCATATATTACAAAGGCGCAGCCACGAAAGATGGCTGCGCCTTTGTAACGTATTGTATGATACTTTATGTGTACAGTCCGCCGTTGATGGAAACTACCTCGCCGGTGATATACTGTGCCTTGTCTGAGAGAAGGAAGCATACGAGGTCGGCAACCTCCTCGGGTTTGCCGAAACGCTTGCACGGTACCTGTTGTTTCAGTGTGTCAACGTCAAGGTCTTTTGTCATGTCGCTTTCGATGAAACCCGGTGCTACGGCATTTACGGTCACGTTGCGTGCCGCAACTTCCTGTGCGAGGGCTTTCGTGGCGCCGATGATACCAGCCTTTGTGGCACTGTAGTTGGTCTGGCCTGGCAGTCCTTTCAGACCGGAGAGCGACGCCATGTTGACGATGCTTCCACCGTGGCGGCGCATCATCATCTTTGGCAGAACCTTGCGAGTGACGTAGTAGAGGGCATCGAGCGAGGTGTTGAGTACAGCATGCCAGTCTTCTGCCGGCATCATAAACATCATGTTGTCGCGGCGTATGCCGGCGTTGTTCACAAGATATGCAATATAGTCATCAGGGTGCTCTGCATCCCATTTGTCGAGTGCTGCATCGACAGCCTCCATGTTGCTGACGTCGCACTTCATCAGTTCGGCACTGACGCCCAACTGTTCGCAGAGGCTTTTTACCTCCTCAGCGGCAGCGTCGCTTGACTGATAGTTTATTACTACTGGTATGCCCTGCTCAGCAAGTTTGATGCAGATGGCGCGGCCCAGTCCGCGTGAGCCTCCTGTAACTAATGCGTATTTCATATTTATAATTCTTTTCCTACGGCATCGAATGTCTTGCCGTTCTTGTTTATTGTGAGTTTGTTGTTTTTAATGTACTTGATTGGTTTGCCGTTGGTCGCATCAAGGGCATAGATGTTCTCTACGCCGGTGGTTTCTACAGTATATACGGTGATGATGAGACATGTTTGCTTTCCGCCGAGGACGAAAGGCAGCGAGCCTGTGGCAGGAGTGTTTAATGTTATGGTCTGTGTGGTGTATATGCCATCACTTTCTGCTGTTTCTTTCTGAGGAAAGACATAGTCTGTAGTACTATAGTTTACACCGTTAAGGCTACTTATGTAGGAGTTGGTGCCGGTATAGTTGTCATAGCCGTAGAAGGTAACCTTTGTTACAGCCGTATTTGCAGGAATATTAATGGTGTATGTTACACCTTGCGTATATTTCACGGTATTGTTCTTGCCTGTACTGTAATTTTTAGAACCATTGTTGTTACCTATGCTAAATCCATCTTTGAAATTATATAATGCGCCAGTATTGGTACCAGTGTTCGTTCCATTGGACAGTTCGTATGCAGTCGCATCGCTGGCATTGTTGATGATGTCCATCTTCTGTTTCCAAGCAGGATACTCGGTGTGGATGGTGTTGTAGCACCATGAACCGAGAAACTGGTAACTGGTGCGGCGCAATGCGTTGAGCGATGTGGGAACCTCGCAACCCTTCCAGTCGGTGATGGAGTCGGCATCCTCATAGTTGTAAAGGAAACGATAGTAGAGGTGCTGTATTGTGTCGCTATAGATGGCATAGATGGGCTGGTAGGCCTTTGTGGCATCGTATGAGTTCTTGGCTATCTCATACTCGGTATAGGTGTATGTAGTGCCGTTCTGCGTGTAACTGCGCTTCTTGTTGCGGTTCTGCAGCTTGGTGAACAGTTTGTTGTATATCTTCTGTCCGCTTGCACCACCAATTTGTATAAAACGTGCCCACACGTCGCTGTTGGTAGCGCTGACTATGTGACGGTCAGCCTCGCCGTTATTGTTAGTGTAATCTGCTATCTTCGCATTTTTCATGTATGTGTGTTCGCTGAGCCACTCAATGGCGGTGGTGATGGTGTTCTGCAACTCCTCTGAGGGGTTCTCTACACTCATGAGGAACGAAAGTAGCGCAGCCGATTCGTAGCCGCTGATGGAAGGCAACTCATGTGGACGACCTTCGGTAGGAAGGTAGTCTATGGTGTCGTGCTGTGCGCACCATGCGGCAGGCGTGCCGTTGTCGTCAACCTGACACTTGATGATGCATTGCAGACCGCGGTCGAAGGCTGCCCGGCACTTCTCGCGTGTTGTCTCGTCAGCGATGTCGGCAAAGTCACCCTTGTTCTCATAGATGTCGCGCAGAATCTTCAGCACGTTGGTCATGAGGTCGTCGTTGAAGGTGATATAGTCCTGGTAACTGCCATTGCCGCTGCGTGGCCAGTACTGTCCCCATCCGCCCACTTTCATCTGCGCTGTGAGAATCATGTTGAGAGCCTTGAGGAATGATTCACGGTATTTCTCCACCTTACAGCCCTGATATACCTTTGCAAGGAAACGCATCTCCTGTGTCGTTGCAACGTTGTCGAGGCATGAATGCTCTGCTTTTGAGGATGCGGATTTCAGTGTGTTGTAGTCTGAGTCAGACATGGTACTCACCTCAATGTTCTTCATCCAACCACCATTGTTCTTCTGAATGTCCAGGACCTTGTCGGCTAATGCTTGAGCTTCTGCGCTGGCATACCATGTTGCACCTTTCTTGCCGGCACATATATTAGCCCATTCTCCTGCGTTTGCACAAAGACAGAAGGTTACAAGTGTGATGATTGTCAGTAATGTTTTCTTCATGATTATTTTTTTAGTTTTCGTTAATTAATAGGTAAGTTGTTTTTAGCGATTTGTTTCTTTCGGGTCGTAAAATTACAATTTAATTTTTATTCGTGAAACATCGCAGGTGCTTTTTACTGTTATTGGTTTGATTTTTACCCATTAATGACGTTTTTTTAATCACTCAGTGAGGTCCTTGTCTTTTCGATGTCGTTGTGCAGAATGTTTTGTTGTTGTGTATTTATGTAATCTTTTTCAGTGTCTATGGCAATGAGTACGCTCTCGGCTTTCGTGGTCAGCAGCGTGTCTGCCGTCCTTGTATTCACCGAGATATTCCAGTTTGCCGTTGCGCTCTGCTTCTTCCACGATGTAGTCCATGTGGTCCCAGTAGGTGTATGTCAGCGTTTGGTTGCCTGACACCTGCAGGTTCCATGTCTTTGCAAGGCATGGCATGGTGCAAAGTGTCAGGAATACCAATATTATTCTGCAGAAACGCGTTGTTTGTCGTTTTTCTTCTTTTTAATTAAAGCCAAAACGGCTGATGCAATCACCGCCAGTACAAGCAATGCGAGTGACACGTATGCTACGCTTTCGGTTGTCGCCAGCGACTGCGGACGGAATTCCATCATCACCTTGTGCTTGCCGGGCTTTACGTTGATGGCGCGAAGTACATAGTTCACACGTCCCACTTCCACAGGTTCGTTGTCAACGGTGCATGTCCATCCGGGGTAGTATATCTCGGAGAACACGATGACGCCGCCGTTCTTTGAATCTACATCGTAGTGCAGTTCGTTAGGTTCGTACTTTGTCAGTGTCACCTTTGATGTGCTGTCGGTGGCGCTGCTCTTGCCCAGTGTGCCTTCAAACTGCTTGTCGGCTACTGCAGAGGAGCGCAGGTTCATCTTTCCAAGGGCATCAAGTTCCTCGTTGGCGCTGCCTACGTACTTCACTTCGTTGACGAACCATGCATTACCCAAGGCGTATGGGTTGAGCAGTGGCATGGTCTTGTTGTCTTGCAATGGCAGGATGAGGTAACGAGTGTTGAGCATGTTTATCACAGGCATCAGACTGTCGCCCTTCACCTGTGTCATGTCACCGTTGGCCTGAGCTATTGCAGAGAAACCCTGCTGCATCTCTTTTGAGATGTGAGTCTCGATGAGCTCCTGATACCGGCGCAGCTTGGCAGCGTGGTAGCCACCTACTGACTTGTGGAAATAGCTGGTTTCGTTCTCATTGAACGTGTTTGATGCAAGGTTCAGTACACGGTAGTCGAGCGTCTTGTCCTGAAGTATCAGTTTGTCAGTCTCAGTTGGCTCTATAGGTGCAGTGCGCAACGTGTTGCTGACGAACATGTCATCGTTCAGGTAGCGTTTGTTCACCTGCCACATGTCGAACAGACATACTGCTGCAATGATACATACTGTTGCTACTGCATTCAGTTTCTTCATGCGGTATATCATCACTGCTGCAGTGCAGACGAGGATGATGAAGAACGAACGCCAGCAGTCAGAAGTGAATGTTGCCACGCGTATTTCCTTAAGGTTAGACATCAGCGGAGCGAGTTGGTCGGCAGGGATGCCGCTGAGTGCACGCTGCTCAGCCTCGGATACGAATGAGTCGAAGAACAGTGTCGGCGCGATGGCAAACAGCAGCGCAATGCCACCAGTCAGTGCGAAGCTGACATACAGCCAGTTTACTTTCTTACCTTTTATCGTAGTCTTCACGCAGTCTGGCTCGTCGATGACCTTCTTCAGTGCCAGCATACCGAGCAATGGTATGGTGAACTCAGCTATAACAAGTATTGATGCCACGGTGCGGAACTTCGCATACATCGGACAGTAGTCAATGAACAGGTCGGTGAGCCACATCATGTTGTGGCCCCATGACAGCATTACACTTAATATTGTGGCTGCAAGCAACGCCCACTTTATGGAGCCTTTGACAATGAAAAGTCCAAGGATGAAGAGCATCAATACAAATGCACCTACGTATACTGGACCTGACGTGCCTGGCTGCTCACCCCAATACTGTCCCATCTGCTGGTATATCTGCATATACATCGGGTCGGCCTTCTCCTGCGCAGCTGTTGACTGGCTTACAGGAGACATCGATGAACCACCTTTCGTGTTTGGCACAAGCAGTGTCCACGTCTCGTCTATGCCATAGCTCCATTGGGTTATGTAGTCGCGCTCCAGACCACTTGACGTCTGGTTCTTGGTGTTCTTCTTCACCAGTTCGCTCTTGCCGCGCATTGACTCCTTCTGGTATTCCCATGTGTGGTAGAGGTTAGAGACGTTAACGAGCACTCCAAGCACTCCTGCCACGAGGCATACAGCGCTTGCTTTTACAAACTGCATGAGGCGCTTGTGCTTGATGGCACTGATGAAGAATCCAATTATGAGGAACAGGATTATAAACATATAGTAGTATGTCATCTGCACATGGTTTGCATTAATCTCAAACGCAGTGAAGATGCCTGTTACTGCCAATCCTGCAAGATATTTTCCCCGGTACGCCAGGAGTATGCCGGCAATCATAGGCGGCAGGTATGCCAATGCTATTACCTTCCAGATGTGTCCGGCTGCTATGATGATGAAGAAATAACTGCTGAACGCCCATACTATGGCGCCCAGTGTGGCAAGATACCAGCGGAAATCAAACGCTCTCAACAGGATATAGAATCCCAGCAGGTACACAAATACATACCACACATTCTCTGGCAGCCACAGGTGATATGCGTTCATGGCATATGACAGGGTGTGTGTGGAGTCGTATGACGGTGCCGACTGGTAAGTAGGCATACCGCCGAAAATGGCGTTTGTCCAACGGGTTGTTTCGCCGGTGCGCTCCTTGTATTCGCGGGCCTCTTCGCCCATGCCGCGGCCGGCAGATGAATCATGACGGTAGAGAATTCTGCCTTCAGTGTCGGCAGGATAGAAATAAGCGAATGAAATGACTGCGAAAAGCAGTACAATCAGTACGTCTGGTAGGATTTTTTTTAATGTATTCACTTTTATATATAATAATGTGTAGAAATTTTGTCAAATTAGGTGTATTTCAGCCTTGTTAAAGACTGCAATTTGATGCAAAGTTACTGAAAAATCAGCAATACACAAAAAAGAAAATGCTAATAATTGACATTTATCAAGAAAAAGAATATAAAAAGAATGATAACGCTGAAAACTTTTGTACATTTCAAAGGTTTACAGTAATTTTGCACACGAAAATGCTGATTTCGCAACTGTGGATATTAGCCAATGAAGGTATAAATCTTAGGATATATTAAAGCATTAATAGATAAAGCAAAGATAATTTTAACTACATTTTTTATTATTTAATTAAACAATGAAAAAGATTGCAATGTTTATCGCAGCTGCTGCTATGGTAGCAACTGCAAGCGCAGAGCCAAGAACTGTTATCACAGCTTCTAAAGCTCAGGACAACATCTATGTAGGTGTTAATGGTGGCGCACTGACAAGCGTAAAGGACAACAAGTTCGGTCTTACAAAGGCTTTCAGCACTTTCGTTCCTAACGCAGGTATCCGTGTAGGTAAGAACTTCACAACCGTTCTCGGTGCAGCTGTTGAAGGTACTGCTTATTTCAGCACAAACCGCGCTTACAACTCCAAGACTTTCGTTCAGGCTGTTGACGTTTATGGTTTGGCAACTGCTAACCTGATGAACCTCTTCGCAGGTTACAATGGTCAGCCACGTGCTTTTGAAATCATCGCTGTTGGTGGTTTCGGTCATCAGTGGGGCTTCGGCTTTGGCCAGAATGTTTCTTCACTTGTTAGCAAGGTAGGTGCTGACTTCGCTTACAACTTCGGTTCTGACAAGCAGTGGCAGGTTTACCTCGAGCCAACAATGAACTGGTCTCTCACTTCTCATGATCCTGCTGACATCTTGAAGTATGACATGGGTAAGTCTGGTCTTGCTCTGAAGGCTGGTGTTAACTACAAGTTCATGACTTCTAACGGAACTCACAACTTCGCTAAGGAGCAGCTCCGTGACCAGTCTGAGATCGACGCTCTCAACGCAAAGATCAACGCTGCACGTGCAGAGGCTGACGCAGCTAAGGCTGCTGCTGCCGCTAAGGACGCTCAGATCGCTCAGCTGAAGAAGGCTCTTGCTGACTGCGAGGCTAAGCCAGCAGTTGTTAAGAAGGAGACTAAGACTGAGGCTTACATGCCACCAGTTGTGTTCCAGGTTGGTAAGTCAGTTATCGACAAGAACCAGCAGCAGACTGTTGACCTCATCGCTAAGTACATGAAGAAGAACTCTGCTTCTAAGCTTGAGATCTCTGGTTACGCTTCTCCAGAAGGTGACGCTCAGAAGAACCAGATCCTCTCTGAGGCTCGTGCTAACGCTGTTAAGGACATGCTCGTTAAGAAGTACAAGATTTCTGCTGACCGCATCACTACCGTTGGTAAGGGTGTAATGGTAGGCGAAGGTGCTGACGATATCGAGGCTGAGTTCAAGCGTATCGCTCTCTTCAAGGATCTCAGCAAGTAATCCTTGAAAAGGACTTCAACAAAAGAAAATCTTAGTTGATTTAAATAAAGACCCCTTGGAGATTTCCTCCAAGGGGTTCTTTTTTAATTTGTGAGAAGGTACTCTGTTTTCGATTACTTTCTCTATCCTACATAATTCACGGAAATTTATCTTTGCCTACGGCGTACCAAAAATTTTCATCGATTGTCATTAATTCTTCCACAAATTTAATTTATGAAATAATTTATGGCTTTTATGGTGATTTATGGTGCCTCGCAGAGAATAACATTAATTCCATGAATGATTCAGGGTATATAAAACCTTTATGACAAAGATGCAGAAAATCATAGGATTGGGTGAAACCGTATTTGATATTATTTTTCGTGACAATCAGCCACAGAGAGCCGTGCCGGGCGGTTCGGCATTCAATGCAGTCATATCGCTGGGACGCTGCGGTGTGCCGTGCAATATGGTTACGGAGGTTGGTGATGACCGTGTAGGTGACATTGTCACGCAGTTCCTCTGCGACAATAATGTGGATACAAAGTATGTGTATCGTCATGCTGGTTCACAATCGCATGTATCGCTTGCGTTCCTCAATGAACGCAATGATGCGGAATATCAGTTCTACAAGATGCATGATGCCCTTAATATGCCCCCTCTGATGCCTGAGATAAACGCAGGAGATATAGTGCTGTTTGGTTCATACTTCGCTATCAACCCAAAGGTGCGTGAATGTGTCAGTGGCATACTCAATCGTGCCCATGATGTCGGGGCGATAATATATTATGATGTCAATTTCCGTTCGTCGCATTTGAAAGACCTGCCAGTAGTAATGCCTTCTATAATAGAGAATATGCGTATGGCAACGGTGGTACGTGGTTCGCGTGAGGATTTCTCGTTGCTTTTTCAGAGCGATGACCCGGTGGATATATATGAAAAAAATATTCGGGAGTTATGTGACGTGTTCATATACACAGATGCAGACCAGCCGGTGCAGGTGTTCACTCCCTGTCATCATACCTTTCATCCTGCAAAGCCCATAACGACAGTAAGCACAATCGGTGCTGGTGACAATTTCAATGCAGGCTTCTGCTATGAGTTGTATAGGGAGGGGATTCATGAACCAAGTCAGTTGGCGAAGTTGCCGGAAGGTATGATAGAGAAACTGGTGATGATGGGACAGAATTTCTCATCGCAGGTATGCCAGACGTTTGAAAATTATGTTCCCCATGATTTCCGTCCTTTCTAACTGGAAAAACCAAAAAACTGTAATTTGTATTTTCAGAGGCCAAGGAATACTGTTGACAATGGTTTAATTTTTAAGAGTTTAGCGAGGGCGTTGTAAAAGCTATCATATTACACTGTAATACGATAGCTTTTACCATGTAATATGATAGCTTTTACAGGGTAATATGATAGCTTTTACGGTGCTGTTTCATAAACTGTAAAATTGGTATCAGTTTAGTTGAAAAAGGCGTATAGCTCATTTTGCAGGATGATTTTGAGTAGTAGGTATTCAATAGCTCAAATTGCAGGATGACTTTTTCTGCCGTTTTCTTGGCTTTTTGGACTAAAGTTAGTACCTTTGCTACCGCAGTCTGAAGCATAGTGGA
>JAEEGL010721002.1_pt1 | contig 33014 bp, 27 predicted proteins | sample 9134231 | NCBI WGS metagenome assembly JAEEGL01 (sample SAMN16246548, study PRJNA631951) | gut metagenome | biome: gut microbiome; feature: rumen; material: fiber-attached | host: Bos | place: Iran: Karaj | collected 2018-10
CCCGTTAGGGGTTTAATCTCGGTAGAAGGAGATTCGAGAGCCAAAGAACTACCCCGTTAGGGGTTTAATCTCGGTAGAAGGAGATTCGAGAGCCAAAGAACTACCCCGTTAGGGGTTTAATCTCGGTAGAAGAGAATTTAGAATTTAGAGGGAGATAGAGATACCCCGTTAGGGGTTCAATCTCGGTAGAAGGGACGCAGGACACGGGGTCCTTCGTCCCTTATCCCATTATTTCCAGTTTTTATAGGGGTTTTTCATCAACATGGAGTTGAAGTACTTGGGGTCGCCAGTAACCTCTTCTCCGAGCCAGGCGGGCTTGTCGAAGGGTTCGTTCTCATCGGTGAGCTCGACTTCAGCGACGGTGAGGCCGTCATTGTCGCCGTAGAACTCATCGACTTCCCAAGTGTGTTTACCATCGGTGTTCTTGACGAGATAGCGGGTCTTGTCAATCACACCTGGTTCGCAGATCTCAAGAAGGCTTTGCACTTCTTCGACGGGGATCTCCTTCTCCCACTCGAAGCGGGCTGCACCCGAGGCATTGCCGATGCCTTTGATGGTGATGAAGCCCTTGTCGCCTTTCACTCTCACGCGGACGGTACGTTCCGGCACGCTGGAGAGGTAGCCTTGGGTGATACGAGTCGCCTTGAAAGCCTCAGCTTTAAAGTCGCCCTTCACCAAAAACTTTTTTTCTATTTCTTGTGCCATAATCTGTCGTTTTCAAATAAATACGAATGTCATTCATTAGCCAGCGGTTTGTCGGACATGCCGATGACACGTTTGATGGCTTGCAGGTAGTTGATGTTCTCGACACCTTCGAGACCCACGTCTTTGATAGTTTTCTTGATGTCTTCAATCTCAGTGGATTCCGAGTTGATGGTCACCACTTTAGCACCGTTGATAAGGACTTCACCGAACTCACAGATGGTGTCGTTGACCATATAGCCAAAGCGGCGTTTATGGACGCGCACGGCGGCCAGGTCGGGGTTAGCCTTCACCATGGCGATGAACTCGTCGTAGGTATAAGTGTCCTTGGTCAGGGCGGGCATCTCCACCATGAAGGCGGGGAACACTTCTTTCTCGAGGACTTCGCGGCTGATGGGGAACTCACCTTTCATGAGGGGGTTCCATTGCTCGAGGCCATCCACAGATTGAACGAAGGTCTTGATGTCCATCTTGCCATCGCGGATCTTAGTGTTGTTGATGTCGTTTTTGCGGGAGATGATATAAATCTCGTCGCTGAGGCGCTCCCAAACCTTCTCGGGGACAGGTGCGGAGAGGCGGGCCATGCGTTTGTGTGCTTCGCAGAAGCACTGTCCGAAGGAGCGGAACTCAAATCTCGGCTTTGACACTTCGCCGATTTTCATTTCTTCTTTTGCCATTGGAAGATATCTAGAAGTTTATTGTTTTAATGATTACAGTGTATAAAAGGGTAATATAAGGGCGGACCTATAAGTCCGCCCTTACGAGATTAGTCCTGTGGGATGGGATCACCCGTAGCAGGATTAGCAGTACCTGGAGTTGGTTCGGTCAGTTTCCATTCGCCACCATCGGGGATGCGAGCATAGGAATTAGGCGACACATCAGTGATGGTCGTTCCCCAATTCTCGTCAGTCCCTCTTGTAAACACGTCTCTGATGCTCCCATCAGGCATAATAAGTTCTATCTTTAAAGTCTTTTTCGGTGAAAGACCGCCAGCGAAAGTGAAAGGATCATCCGGATCCACGCCATCGTTTTTGTCGCTAACCAAAACGACGTATCCATGAGCGGGAGCAACAACGGCTTCAGTACCCGTCCAAATGATCTTATCGTCATCTTTCTTAATGGTCATACCATTCAGTGGCAAATCATATTCACCCTGGTTGTAAACCTCAATGAACTTTTGATCGCCATTCAATTCATTCAGAACGATCACACTATAATCCGGAAGAACCGCACCAACAGTGTAATCCTTGGATTCCGATTTAACTTCCATTTTTTCAGAAACGGCTTTGACGAAAAACACCACCTTGGTGTCGTTCGGTTGAGCTGGAATGACAGCAGTGTAAAGTTTGGTAGCATCATCCAAGGTCATGGGAACCTCGTTGATCTTTTCAACTTCATTTAAGGTGTAGCAAAGGGTGGCTTTAAAATCATAGAAACTAGCGATGTCAGCGGTAACAGTCACATCATTGACATCGGTCATGGCGGTGGGGTTATACGAGAGGCCCGAGATAGTGATTCCATAGTATGGCTCATCTTTCACGCAGGAAGCCATCACAACGAGCAGAGCTAATGCTGCAAATAATATCTTTTTCATATTAAATTCTTTTTATAGATAATTAGACAATAAGTTTTTTTAGAAGGCGACTTGGAAACGAGCCAGCAGCATGTGGTAGTTGACACCGGCGTCACCGGAAGCAGCATCCACATTCATAAAGTTATTGGTGGCATTTCCAGAGGCATCCTGACCACACATGAGTTTGCCTTTGCCGTTGGCATAACGGTCGTTGTTGACATACTGGTAGTTGAGGGCGACCTTGGTATTCTTGCCGAGGTAGATATTGAGGCCAGCACCATAGAGTTCAGCGGAACCGCCGAAGATAGCTTGGTCAGCAGCACGGTTATTATAGTCGTTCATGTCAAGGTATTCATACTTGAGAGCAAGTTCCAAATCGCCCCAGGTACGACCACAACGAACACGGTTAAATTTGGCACTACCCGAGTCGTAGGTCTGCTTGCCACCTAAGAGGAGGTAGCTGCATTCAGCATACCAGCCTTGGAAATGATAAGGTTTGTCGAGGGCATGATCTGCATCTAAGTACGTCCAGTTCGACATCCAAGCGGTTTCAACACGGAGACCGTTATAATGGCCAGCGAGTTCAGCCGTGGCGACAAGAGCATGGTCGGCATATTGGATATCGTCCGTGTCAATATACTTTTTGCGGGAGATGTTGGTGGTATTACGGCAGCTGTAACGCAAGAAGGGAGTCTTACCAGCTTTTTCATCGGAGGTCTTGGGTTGGTCATACATGAAAGCACCACCGATATGGATGCCATAGTCATCCTCATTGACGGGACGAACCACGACCTTACCAAGGTAGGAAAGGCCTTCATCCATGCCATAATCCTTGTTGTTAGCTTCCACGAAGTCGCGGGTCTCTTGACCTTCAATCTCCTGGAAGAGGATGCTGGCGCTACCAAAGAACATCTTGTTGTTGTACTTCGCATAGATACCTAAGTGACGGCTGGGAGCAAAAGCGTTGACCACCATCGGGCGTTCCATGAACATAAGGTAACGGGAGGAGGAGTTACGCGAAATGGAGAAGTCGGGTTTCATGCTACCGACGCTGAACTGCCAGTCTTTCAGTCCAGTGTAGCGGACGATAGCGTCTTTCAGCTCAAAGGAACCATTGGCAAGTTCCATATCGACCTCGCCGTACCAGTCCTTATTAATTTGGGTCTTCACGGCGAAACGAGCACGGCGGATGCTAGCACCACTGCCAATCTCGTCAGCCCAATCCTGGGCACCGAAGTAATGGCCGAAATCGACTTGCACACGCGTGTCGAACCATAATTTGTAACCTTTGTCTTTGGATTCGAGAACCATGATGCCATCTCTTTCGGAGGCACTCAATTCCTTCACATCCACTTTGTTGCCGTACTGGTCAACAGCTTGACCAGGCTGGGCAAACGCAGTCGCTCCAACAATGAACATAGCGGCCATTAATAATGATAGTCTTTTCATAGTTATGATAATTAGTTAATAAAATAGAACAGTTTTCTTCTTAATGTTTTTTCTTACTTGATTCCCAGCTTCTTAGCAATATCCTTGGGCAGCGCGTCCTTATGAACCACGATATTCAAGGTCTTATAGCGCACGAAAGCTTTCGAGACGAACCAAATGCCATTATACTGGCCGGCATCGCCCCAGCTGTTCTTCACGATGAAGTACTCGTTGCCAATCTGATCCTTGGCGGTACCGTAGATCAACATGCCGTGGTCATCGCCCGTCTCATAGTTGTCGTAAGCGATTTGGCGTTCTTTCTGGGTGACCCAACGTTGGGGAGTGGGTTGATTCTGAGCTTCTTTTCTACGGTCAGCAGCGCTCAATCCCATCCAGTGAGCCATGTCGCTTCCCTGAAGGTCCTTTTCCTTGGCTTCAAGGTCAGGAAGCACGGCGATACCGGACATCTTGCCACGGAGCCAGCCAGCCTCACTCACGTCAGAACCCCAAGCAATCGGATAGCCGTTTTCGATGGCATTGTCCATGACCTGCATGAACTCGTCGATGGGAAGGTTCAACGCCTGTCCCCAACGCCAGTTGTCCTGCACTTCAATCACGAAAGGCTCATAGAAAGGATGATGTGTGAAAGAGGTCAAGTTGACATAGTCATCCATGTTGAGGCCTGTGGACTCGGCAAAGCTCATAGGAGTATATTTCTTGCCATTGTAGGTGAATTCGGTCGGAGGCACGCCGAGGTAGGCATCATAGATACCAGCTAAACCTTTCTTCCACAGCGGGTTGCCGTCGGCATCCATTTGGATCTTACGACTCTTGATGACACCTTCCACGTATGGGTCGGTCACGGCTGAGAGTTCGCTGAAGTTGGACAGAGAGTCACCATGCATGGCACCGGCAGGCATCTCCACGTCAGGGACGAGGCCATAGTGTCTGATGGCATAAAGGACATCACCGAAGGAACCTCCTTGAGAGAAGGAGACATCACCATGGGTGCGGACAGCCGCCTCAGCACGGTCAAGATAGGTCTTGTAAACAATGTACATCTCTGAGAAGTCATACTCGGGTTTGCCCATACGAAGCAGTTCCGCCTCAAAGAAAGCCAGGGATGAATAGCACCAGCAAGTACCAGCTTGGTTTTGATCCTTCACCGGAGTGATAGGAAGCACCTTAATGGTGTCAAATTTAAAACCTTCGCCTTCTGCTTTTTCCTCTGATCTTGGAGGCAACTGCGGTTGAGCCACGGCAACGATGCTGAGCATCAAGCCAGCGGCAGTGAGAAAATGTCTGATTTTCATGATTGTTGTTTTAGTTTTGTTGATTTGTTTTTGTTTATGTTTATTAGTATTTGTTTATTTATCAATTTGTCAGCCCGGCATCCACCTTTAACCTTTCAACTTCCCTCTCAATGCCTTGGGAAGCGCATCCTTGTGCAAGGTGAAGAAGATGGTATATTGGCGAAGATACTGCTCCGAGCAATACCAATAACCTTGGTAAGGTCCTCTCTCAGTACCCCATGAGTTTTTGATTTTATAGTACTTCGTTCCGTTCTGGTCTTTGGCGATACCCACCACCAACATGCTGTGGTCGTCGCCGGCATCCCAGTTGTCGTATGCAGTTTGATGAACCTCATCGGTCACGGTCTTTTCAGGAACAATCTCTTCCCAAAGGGTAGCATCAGGGTCTTCAGGGACGATACCGATACCCATCTTGCCCGAGAAGCCTTTGTTGCTGACATCCTGAGCCCAGCCAAGTGTATAACCATGTTCAAGCGCGTAATCAACCGCCTCCATCAACTCATCGAGAGGCATGTTGTAAGCAGGGGTCCAGGTCCAGTTATCAGGAATCTCCACCATGCAAGGCTTATAGTTCTCCTCGCTGGTGAAAGAACAAATCTCGATATAATCTTTGGGATCGATCTTATAGGCCTCCGCGAACGACTTTGGCGTATATTTCTTTCCGTCAACCGTGAATTCCTCGGGAACGACACCAAGATAAGCATCGAGCACTCCTTCAATCGCCTTGGGACCTGCGGGAGAGATCTTTTTGTTGCCGTTCTTGATGATGGCACGGGCCACCGAGGCAATGACTTCGTTCATCTCACTATGAACATGGCGCTCCTCGCCAATGACTTTGCCACTGTAATCGGCTTCAGGCATCATGCCGTATTTGTCGATCATATAAAGCACGTCACACACCTCGCCGCCTTGGCTGAGCGAGCTGCCGCCATGCATCCTCACGAATTTAGCCACCTTCTCCGCCCAGGCATGACGGACCGTGTACATCTCAGAGAGGTTGAACTCCTTGCCGTACTTACGCATGATTTCAGCCTCCACAAAACCAATGCCCGCAAAGCACCAGCAGGTACCCGAGCTGCCTTGGTTATCGACGGCGGTATGCGGGACGTTCACTGTCTCCGTGAATTGATACACTGGCTGACTCTCTTCTTTTGCTTCAGCCTCCTGCGCTGAAACTGACACAGCCGTTCCTAACAAAAAGGAAATAGATAAAAATCCAATAACTTTATTCATATTTTTATTATATTAATTATTATTCATCAAAATCAAGGACGGACGATGGTTTTCACGACCGTATTACCACGTCTCACCAAATACAGGCCAGGGGTCAGGCGGAACACACTCTTTAGCGTTTGTGCCTGTGAGGCAACGACACGCCCATTGAGGTCATAAACCACGATATCCGCGGCGACGTCGTTCTCCACAACCAGCTGTCCCTGGAAAGAATAGGCCTTCATCAAATCGGTGGTTTGTTCCTCCACAGCGGCCATGGCAGAGTAATAGAGGTCAAATTGCGTGTCGAGGGCGGTGGACACAATCGAGCAGGAAAGCCACTGACTGTAAAGAGGCATGGCGGGATCAATCACATAGCCCAAGCCCTTCCCCACCGTAGATTCCCACACGGGTGACAAGCCCATGATGGCCGAGGAGGCTATGGATTGGTCGAAACGGTTCTCATATAAATCACGAACGACCCAATTTGCCCCATTGAAGATGTTGACCGTTTTACGGGCCAGGTTCCCCTGGCTGTCGAACTCATATTCCGCTTTGCTATCCAGGGTCATATCAGTCCCGAACCATCCCGCGGAGTAAAAAGTCTCCGACGCTATGGATCCGTCATTGGCGTAGGTGAACTCATATTTGCTGGCATCTCTCCAGATATTGGTTCCCGGCCCATAGCCGAATTTCCTTTGGGTAAGCAGGTAGAGACAACGCTGGCTTTCATCGTAAACCAGCGTGTCCTTGGAGCTTTCGCGCCAGCTGCCATTACGATAGGTTGACAAAAGACGCTTGGCAAGGAGACCGTTTTCATGGTAGGTGCTGGCGGTTTTGGAACTCCCGTTCCATTCCCCATGTGAATTCATGCCACTATAGTTGACGTTGAGCACCAGATGTTGTTGCTCGTCATATTCGTATGTTGAACGGTTCTTGCCAACCCAGGCCGTATCCACATATTCTTCCACAGTCATTTCCTGGAGTAATTTATCAGTTCCAGAAGTAAGATACTGATAACAGGCTCTTTGATAATCCTCCCAGTCCTCGCCGTTCCAGCGGCTGACAAAGGCGGTGTCCTGCGTTTCATCAATGACCCATTTTGTCATTAAAACAGGTTGCCATTCCGCATCTTGCAGCAAAAAATGAATCTCAGTTTTCCCTTGTTCGCCATAGAAATAAACGTTTTTCCAGCAGGACATGTCGAAGTCATCCGAACCTATCACACTATCGAGTTGATGTGTGTATTCATTCACGGCGCGTTGGTTACTCAACAAGAAGGCCGGAAGGATTTCGGGGTTAGCGCATTGGTATTGGATTTCGTCCAGAAAGTTGCGACAGACTTTCGGTGTATGATATTGTTGCGCGACCAAAGAAGCGGCCATGCTCAGCAACACGATTGTAAAGATATGTTTTCTCATGATTGTTACTATTTCGGTTCACGAATACGATTATTTCATCAAGACCACTTTTAGGAGGCTATTTCCATGAGCGGTGATCACTTTAACCACATACACGCCAGTGTTAAGGCCAGCGAGATCCAGGCTTAGCGTCGATCCAGAAGCCTGACGGCTTAAAATCCGCTGTCCTGTAAGGTTATAGACCACCACCTCGTTCAAGGATTCCGCTTCCACATTGAAGATACCCTTGGAGGGGTTCGGATAAATCGAAACGCCTTCCGGCTGAGTCTCATGGACACCCGTACGATCAAAAACCACCTTATTGGAAGGGCTTGACTCGACACCGTTGACCCAGCCTGTCACTTGATAAACCCGGCGGTCTTCCTCCGCGGAAAGATTGTCGGCATAGGACAACTCGGTAAGGCCATCGGCCACGAGTTCGCCATTACGATAAAGGCTATAAGACTCAGCACGCCAGGCGGGATCCCACGAGAGCAGCAAAACACTGTCTTGTTTCTCCATGGTCAGACCCGAAGGAAGGTGGGTGAAGTTCAGCTCCACATACCGCAGTTCAGGATTGCGTAAGGAACGTGCTGGGGTTGACTCCAGATGGCCATGGTCATACATTGCCACAAGCTTGTAATCATATCGTTGCCCGTATTCAGGTGTTCCCATGACTTTGTAGCTGGTATAAGAGGCACCCAATGATTTCACGAGACGGTATTCTCCGCCAACCACTTTGCTATAGATGCGGTAGCCCACGAAATCCTCCGTGTTTTCGGGGGCAGACCATGTAATGTCAATCTTGCCGTCATCAGTCACGGTGCAGTCGAAATCACGCGGTGTCATGCCTTCCATCTCCGTCACGGCGCACACGGTATTGGATGGATAGGTCTCTCCTTCCTTGCAGAAAGCCGTGACATAATAGCTATGAAGCGCTGAAGCCGCTCCTGCGTCGGTGAATCCCGTGGTGTCAGCCACCATGGTATAAAGGATGCCATCGCGGTAGATATTATAGCCATAGCCCGGATCCGCCAGACCCACCCAGCTCAGGTTAACATCCTCGCCATCCACCTGAGCCTTCAAGGCCGAAGGCTGTTCGTCACGGCCTTTACCACCGCAGGTGTTGACGGTCTCAAAGAAGATTCCCTTGGGCATCAAGGTGGAGGGTCCTTCGTAAGCGAACACACGTTGGCCTTCGACATCGAGAATCTCGAACCCGACCTGGATGCTATCGGCGGGAGCCTCCCATTGCAGGCTTATCCAGCCCTGAGGCAGTTCGACGGTTTGGGTGGTTTCCGAGCCCTCCGCTTTGAAGGAACCCACTTCTTTACCAGAGGCGTTGAGTAAAACCACTGCGCCATTACCCCAATCCTGTCCGCCCCAGGTCTTGATGGTCCAGGGGCAAGTGGGGCCTAGGTTGATGTCGTTGGCATAAGCACGGCGGCCACCCCGTCCATGATACACAGCATAAACGGTATAATCCACTTTCACTGGAAGTCCGGCGGGATCGACACAGGTGACTGCCTCGCCAGGCACAGGATGGTCGAACGAAAGCACCTCTTTCCCGTCGCGGGTCACCACGATGCGGTCGATAGAGTCAACAGGATGGCCATCAAAGGTGGCCGTGGGGTTGACCCAGGAAAGCGTGACGGAGAAAGCATCGTCCCCATTGGGGATCGCCTTGAAGAAAGCAGGGGCTTTCATGGTGTTTTCAATCACCTCCGAAGGAACGAAGTTGGTAATGACTGCCTGGCCACTATTGAAAGCATAGCCCGAGACATTCAAGGCATCAATCACAAAAAAGCCATTTCCCGAGCCGCTCCAGCCCCAGTTGAAATGGAACATGTCGTTCTCGTCATAACCGTCACAGACAAAGGCATGTCCGCCTTGTCCATCCACATCCGACCCCGAATAATAGCAAGGCCATCCCATGTCGAACTGGTCTTTCATGAGTGCTTGAAACGCCTCCAAAGAATAGTCATTACGGTTATGGACTCGGCAACGGTTCGAGTAGCCGAAATAGCTCATCACCGCCTCCGGCACATCCTCCGAGAAAGCGCCGCTACCATCAGGGGAATAGTCCATATCGACAGCAATGCCGCAATGGTACATAAATTCCGCTACAGCATGGATTTCTTCAGCGGGTGACATGAGGTTGATGGTCAAAGGCATGAGATCGAAGTGATAGGTCGTCGCCCCAAAGTCAGCCGACAGATCCCCGTATTGATAATGATGATAGGTATGGTTGCCCTGTCCTTGGGTAGGATATTGCCAATAATACATTACTTGCGACATAGCCGTAGCAACGCATCCTGCGTATGAACGTCCGCCGTTTCCAGAAGGACACAAAATGTTATAAGGGTCGTTTTGGTCCCATTTGGTCTGGCAGAGATAGAAGGAAGATTTGTTTCCGTTGCGAGCAGGCATCACGCCTTGGTGAAGGAGCATGTCCCATTCCCTCGCCACCTCGGCACTTTGTTGGACCGAGGAGCGAAGTGCCACTTGACGCCCCTTGCTGAGGTCGTCGAGGTAATACACCATCTCGGGAGAAGGGTTTTCGACAGGGTACACGCCCTCATGAGAATAGCCGACGACGGGTCTGAACACGTCGTTGTTGGAGATGATGACAAAGCCCTCGTTCCCGATGTTGAACACATAATAGGATTCTGTAGCCACCACAAGTCGAGCCCCGTCAGTTTTGGTCGTAAAAGTCTGTGTTGACTTCGCAAAGTTTTCAGCAGCTTTCTGCGCCTTCGACAGCTCTACAGGGCTTGCAATGCCTGTGGCGACACCCAGCGCAAGGATGAGTAAGGTGAGTAAATTTCTCTTCATATACGATGATACTTGATGACACATATTAAATAAAGTGTCAAAAGTAGCAAAAAAAACGAAATGCTATCTTGTTTTTTTAAAAAAACAAAACAAAGAAAAACAATAGGGAAAAATTAAAAAAGAAATAGTAAATATACTTACTATTTTGTTATCTTTGCAGCCCAAAACAGGAACAGATGAAAAACTACAAGTTGATGAACGTGGCCGACGGCCGCATTTTTGATGACCAGGGATGGGCTTTGGATGACCCACAAGGGGAAAAGCCAAGTCTGGTAAGAGCGATTTATGAACAGAAGCAACTTCGTGTGGGTGATGACCGTCTGGGGCTTTACAAGTTTGCCGACTGGATGCCCATACAAAGGACATTGGAAGGTCCCTCCTGCCCTGTCACCTTCAAGAGCGAGAAGCTTGCGAAACGATTGAGGTTGAACAACTTATACATCACTTTCAGTGGTTGGTGGCCTGACAAAGGCGCTCGGATGACCACTTGTTCCTTCAAGGAGACTGAGGCATATTCGGTGTGTGCACGACTGGGTGAGAAGCAGAAAGGTCAGGTTTTGGTGGTAGCTTCTGCGGGGAATACCGCAAGGGCATTCGCCAAGGTCTGTTCCGACAACGGCATCAAGTTGTTGCTTTGTGTGCCGCAGGACAACATCAAAGCGTTATGGTTCGACAAGCCGTTGAATCCCTGTGTGAAGTTAATCACCACGGCTTCTGGCAGTGATTATTTCGATGCCATCCAGCTGTCGAACTACGTATGTGAGATGCCAGGATTCCTCGCCGAGGGTGGTGCCAAGAACATCGCGCGGCGCGACGGCATGAGCACCACCATGATGTCGGCTGTGACGTTCATCGGACAGATTCCCGACTTTTACTTTCAGGCAGTAGGCAGTGGCACGGGAGCCATCGCCGCTTGGGAGGCCAACCTCAGGTTTTTGGAGGACGGCAGGTTTGGTGACAAGAAGGCCAAGTTATATGTCTCCCAGAACAAGCCTTTCGTCCCGATGTACGATGCCTGGAAGCAAGACTCACGCGCCTTGTTGCCCTACGATCCCGACCAGGCGCGTCGCGATGCCGCTGAGATTTGTGCCCCTGTGCTCTCCAACCGCAAGCCACCTTACGGATTGGCAGGAGGACTCTATGACGCCCTTAAAGACACACAGGGCGACATCTTCGCTGTCAGCAACGAAGAAGCCAACATCGCCAAGAGTCTTTTCGAGGAAACCGAAGGCATCGACATCTACCATGCAGCCGCCGTTGCCGTCGCATCACTTGTCCAAGCACTACATATTAATAAGGTGCAATCCGATGACATCATCATGCTCAACATCACCGGAGGAGGCGAGAAACACTTTATGGAGACCCATCAGATCTACCATCTCGAACCCAGTCATATCTTCCCTATTGGCTTTACCCAGATGGAAGTTGCCAAGGTCGTCGGAGGGTTGATGGAAAAATAATTAAAGAAAAAAACAAGGAAATTGTTGTACAATCAAAAAAATGTGTAATTTTGCAGTCCGAAAATTTAGAGACATGTACGCAATTGTAGAAATAGCAGGACAGCAGTTCAAAGTGACGAACGGTCAAGAGATTTTTGTCAACAGACTGCAAGGAGAAGAAGGAAGCAAGGTTTCTTTCGACAAAGTATTGTTAATCGATAACGATGGTGCAACGATGGTAGGAACTCCTACGGTTGCCGGTGCCAACGTCGAGGCGACGATTAAGGAGCACTGCAAAGGCAAAAAGGTCATCGTTTTCAAGAAAAAGAGAAGAAAAGGTTATCAGACCTCTAACGGCCACCGCCAATATCTGAGCAAGGTCGTCATTGACAACATCATTAAGTAATAATCCGAAAAACAGAATAAGATATGGCACACAAGAAAGGCGTCGGTAGTTCCGAGAACGGTCGTGAGTCAGCAAGTAAGCGACTCGGAGTTAAGATTTTCGGTGGACAAGCAGCCATTGCTGGCAACATCATCGTGCGTCAGCGCGGCACCAAGCACAACCCTGGTAAGAATGTCGGTATGGGCAAAGACCACACCCTCTATGCCAAATGTGACGGCATCGTGGAGTTCGTGAAGAAAAAAGACAACAAGTCTTTCGTCTCTGTCAAACCAGTGGAAGGCACAATCGCCGAATAATTTTTTCATAACATACATTTTTTACCGGCTACCACGTTTGATAGCCGGTTTTTTTCGTTTATAAAACCGAAATAATCAAAACAACTTCTTATTTTTGCGAAAAATTTCAAACAGCGTCAAGCTATGTTAGTATTATCCTACATCCGTGATCACAAAGAAGAAGTGATCGAACGTCTGTCCATCAAGAACTTCACCAACGTCGCGCTCATCGACGAGATTCTGAAGTTGGACGACGACCGTCGCAACACCCAGCGTCAATGCGACGACACCTTAGCAGCCCTGAACAACAACGCCCGTCTCATCGGCGACCTCTATAAACAAGGCAAGGCTGCGGAGGCCAATGAAATGAAAGCTAAGAACAACGAGTTGAAAGAACTTGCCAAGAACCTTGCGGACCATCTCGAGGAAGTCAAGCAGGAGATTCAGAAGAAACTCGTAGAAATACCCAACACGCCACGCATCGACGTCCCGCGCGGCACCAGTGCAGCCGACAACGTCAACGTGCATCAGGAAGGCGAGATGCCCCAGCTTTACGAAGGTGCCAAGCCCCATTGGGAATTACTCAACGACTATGGACTGGCTGACTTCGACCTCGGCAACAAGGTCACGGGTGCTGGCTTCCCCTTCTACAAAGGCAAAGGCGCCAAGTTGCAGCGCGCGCTGATCAACTTCTTCCTGGACGAAGCCTCTGCCGCCGGTTACAACGAGACCCAGCCCCCTGTCGTGGTGAATGAGGCCTCCGCCTACGCCACCGGACAGCTGCCCGACAAGGAAGCGCAGATGTACGCCGTGCCGCTCGACGGCTTCTACCTCATCCCCACCGCCGAAGTGCCGCTGACCAACATGTTCCGCGACACCATCGTCAAGGAAGAGCAGCTGCCCATCAAAACTGTGGGCTACTCCAACTGTTTCCGTCGCGAGGCCGGCTCCTACGGCAAGAATGTCCGTGGACTGAACCGACTCCATCAGTTCGACAAGGTGGAGATCGTGGAGATCGCCAACCCTGTGGGCTCTTACGACCGTCTCGAGGCGATGAAGAACCATGTGGCTGGCCTGCTCCGCAAGCTGGAACTTCCATTCCGCATCCTTCATCTCTGCGGTGGTGACATGAGCTTCACCTCCGCCACCACCTACGACTTCGAGGTGTGGTCCGCTGCCCAGCAGCTCTGGCTCGAGGTGAGCTCTGTGTCCAACTTCGAGACCTTCCAAGCCAACCGCTTGAAACTACGCTTCAAGGACAAAAACGGCAACATTCAGCTAGTACACACCCTCAACGGCAGTGCCCTGGCCTTGCCCCGCATCGTCGCCGCTCTCCTCGAAGACCATCAAACCCCGGAAGGCATCCGCATCCCGAAAGCCCTCCAAAAATACACCGGCTTTGAGATCATTTCGTAACTTATTTCTATATGCTGCCCTGTTCTTGCTTCTCGCAGGCTCCGCCTGCGGAAGCAAGAACAAAAGCAACACCGGAGACACCTCAGAAAACAAGCGTGTTACCGAAACCACCCCGCGCTGCACCTCCATCCCACAGCTTCGGCAACAACTCACACTCGACAGCATCGCCCTCCAAGAGATCAAGGACCGCTATCAAGACGCACTACAGAAGGATTTTCTCTGGTGTGACTCCATGTTGGCTTTTGACAACAAGGAAGACGTCCAAAGCCATTTCGAGATTCTCAACCTGGCACAGGCCTACCTGGGCCAATTCAACGAGATGCTTCCCGTCATGAACCACGACCTGGCCTTCCTCAACATCCAACTAACCCACCTGCAAAACGACATCGACACCCATTATATCAACGACTCCCTCGCACAAGTTTACCTCAACGACGAAATCGCCGTCGCCGACACCCTACACCACCGAATCCTCTACTTCGAGGAACGACTCTCACAACAAGACCAAGCACTTCAGTCACTCAAGGAAACCTTACGTAAAGAAACCCTAAAATGAGGAGAACCATCGCCTTTCTCTGCCTGCTTGCCATGCTGTCAGCAGTCCCGTCATTCGCACAAATCCAGACGGGAAAGTCATCCAAAAAAACACAACAGCAAAACCCACAACGCGACATCAACGAACAGCTGGCCAGCCAGTTCTTCCAAAACCAAGAATACGAGAAAGCCAAAGACCTCTATCATGAGCTGTACAAAAAGAAAGGACTCTCACAACACTTCTCGCAATATACCGAGTGTCTTCTTCGACTTGGGGACTATGAAACCGCGGAAAAAGAACTGAAAAAATACATCCGCGACAACGCCACCCAATGGAAACCTAAAATCGACCTGCTCTATGTCTATTCCAACAATGGACAACAAGACAAAGCCGACAACCTGCTCAAAGAAATCCTCAAAGGCCTACCCAACAACAAAAACAGCATCAGCAACATCAACAACATGATGCGAAGCAGGATGCTCTACAACGCCGCCCTCGCCGTCCTCGAAAAAGGCGCGAACAACAACACGGATAACTATCCTTTCTACATGGAGAAAGCCAGCGTGTATCACTCCATGAACAATTACCAACAAGCGTTCGAGTATTATTTCCTTGACCTCGAAGCCCGACCCGAACAATACAACGCTATCAAAAACCGTTTCCAGTCCCTGCTGCTCTACGATGTAAACAAAAGCATCGCCGATGAGATGCGCATCGCCCTCCTGAAAAAAACACAAGAGAAACCCGACAACATGGAACTGGCAAAGCTCATGATATGGTTCTCTCTTCAAGAAGAGGACTACGACATCGCCCTAGCCCAGTGCAAGAGTATCGACCGACGCTATAACGACCAAGATGGCCAAATCATCGACCTGGCCAACATCTGCCTCCACAACCACCAGTATGACCTTGCCAAAGAAGCTTTCGACTACGTCGTCAACAAAGGGAAAATCAACCCCTTCTATGGTGAGGCCATCGTGGGTTCCATCAAAACGGAAAGCCAACAATGCAGCGAGAAACCCGACACCGACACGAGAACCTACGAGAGACTGAGTAAAAAAATCGAGAATGCCTACCATGACATCGGCAGCAAAGACTATCCCAACCTGGTGGAAATCCAAGCCGACCTCATGGCCTACCACCTCGGACAGTCGACCCAAGCCATCAGCCTGCTCCAGCAAACCATTGAACAAACCAACGACAAAGGCCAACAATGCCTGCTGAAACTCAAATTAGCCGACATCTATCTCTACAGCGATGAGATTTGGGAAGCCACCTTGCTCTACAGCCAGGTGGACAAAAGCATGAAAGAAGAGCCTCTGGGACACGAAGCACGCTTCCGTAACGCCCAACTGCGCTACTTCATCGGGGAATTTGCCTGGGCGGAAACCCAACTCATGGTGCTGAAAGCAGCGACTTCCAAACTCATTGCCAATGATGCCATGACACTCTCCCTCATCATTGGCGACAACTTGGAATACGACACCACAGGCACCGAGCTCGGAAGACTGGCACGCGCCGATTTCAAAATCTATCAACACAAGGAAGAACAAGCCCTGACCATCCTCGACTCCATCCGCGCCGATGGCAACGAAATCAGCAAGCCACACGCCATGTTCCGCATCGCGGAAATCAAAGAAAAACAACAAGAGCACCTCGAAGCAGACAGCCTGTATCTGCAAATCGCGAACGAGTTCCCTGATAGCTATATGGCCGATGATGCACTAATGCGCGCCGCACTGATCGAACATCACCAACTGAAAAATCGAGAAGCCGCGAAAGAACACTACGAGCAATTAATCGACCTATACCCAACCAGTTTATACACTGCGCAGGCTAAGAAGAATTATAGGAAGTTATGAAGGCAGAAGGCAGAAGACAAAAGACAGAAGACAGAAGACAGATGACGGATGTCAGACCCAAGAAGGCTTTGGGACAACATTTCCTGACCGACCAAAACATCGCTCTGAAAATCGTGGGGCAGCTCTCCCCCGATGTGGAAAGTGTCGTTGAGGTAGGTGCGGGAACCGGTGTGTTGACCCAGTTTTTGGTACAAGATCAATTGCAAAAGCTTCATGTCATCGAAATCGACAAGGAATCCATCGCCTATCTTGAGACCCATTTCCCCATGTTAGGCGACCGTCTTATCGAAGGCGACTTCCTGAAAGCCGACCTACGACAGTTCGGTGAAAACAACATGGCGATTATCGGCAATTTCCCCTACAACATCAGCAGCCAGATTTTCTTCCAAGTGCTCAAATACAAGGAACAAGTCGTGGAAGTGGTGGGCATGGTCCAAAAGGAGATGGCTGAGCGCATGGCCGCCAAAGAAGGCAGCAAGGCATACGGCATCCTGAGTGTGCTGATGCAGGCCTGGTACGACATCGACTACCTCTTCACGGTACACGAGAACGTCTTCAACCCACCCCCAAAAGTGAAGTCGGCGGTCATCAAGATGCGGCGCAACACCGTCACCGACCTTGGCTGTGACGAGAAGCTGTTTGTAAGCATCGTCAAACAAGCCTTCAACCAACGTCGCAAAACCATGCGCAACTCACTTCGGTCTCTGCTCAGCCCCGACATCATCGGAAACGAGGTCTTCAACCAACGTCCTGAGCAACTAACTGTGCAGGAGTTTATAGCATTGACGAATCTGATTGGGAACTCCATTCCTTGCGCATCACATGACGCACCGTGAGGAATGACGAGGTGCAACCCACCAACAAGATGGTAAAGAAAATCAACAGCACATCCCTGAGTTTCAACAGCACAGGATAAGCATCCACCACATAATTACCCCCTGTACCAAATTTCACAAAGCCAAACTGTTGCTGTAACATCACCAACACGATGCCGAGTAAAAGTCCAATGAGCCCACCGACCACTGAGATCAGCAGGCCTTCGTTCATGAAGATTTTATGAATCAGCCGATAATCTGCCCCCATTGCCTTCAGGATTTCTGTGTCTTTCCGTTTCTCAATCATCAACATGGAGAGCGACCCCACCACATTGAAAGTGGCCAATATCAAAATAAAGGTAAGGATGACATAAACCGCCCATTTCTCTGAGCGCATCACCTTATACAATACCGCTTGTTGCTCTTTTTGGTCTTTCACGATATAACCTGCCCCCAGCAAGGCTTTCACTTCTTTTCTCACCTTGTTCTGGTCGGCTTTTGGCGAGAGAAAAAGCTCCACTTCGGATGCTTTATCTTGAATGTCAAGCAATTCAGCGAGCCACGAATAAGGCACAAACACCAGTTTCTCATCCGCTTCCTGTTCGGTGGAAAACACGCTTTGCACCGTCAGCACCCCCGAGTTAAAGCTGTTCTCCAGGTCCATGCGTGAGGCCTCCCCTCGTTTAGGGACATAGATGCGGACTGTTGAATAGGGAGCATATACGTTGATACCCAGATGCCAAGCCACGCCGGCACCCGGAACAGCCATGGCTCCCTCCCCGTCCATGAGCTGAAAACGGTTTTGGTCAAACATCACCTCATTGAAACGGGTCAGTTTCTCATAATCGGGGCCGACCCCTTTCACCTGTCCGATATGCTGTTTTTCGTTGGCACGGAAAAGGGCATCTTCAGTAATGGTAGGAATCACATAATCAACACCTTGTACACGCTTCAGAGATTCCACAGGGAACAGGGTCAGGTCCAAGGTTTTGCCTTTTTCCGGTGCAATTTGCAAGTCGGGAATCAGGCGATTGTTCATCGTGGAAATGACCTCTTCCAGCCCATTGAAAGCCGAAAGCACCACGATGAGGGCAAAAGCGGCCACACTGATACTCACAATAGAGATCCAGGTGATGATATTGATAAGGTTGTGGCTTTTTTTAGCCAACAGATAACGGTTTGCTATGAAGAGTGGCAGTCTCACTTTCAGGAATGCAGCAGGTTGTCGATGTTCTCGATATAATCCAGGGAGTCGTCTTCATAGAAACGCAGTTCGGGGATGACCCTCATCTGGTGACGGAGACGGTTGCCGAGCAATCCACGGATGGCACGGGCGGTCTGGCCCACCTCTTCCACCACTTTCTTTTTGTCATCGACACCGAAGATGCTCAAATACACTTTGGCGTAAGCCAAGTCAGAGGTGACATGCACATGTGTCACCGTGATCATCAAGGACGGAACCGCAGGTTTCAGCTCTTTCTGAAAGACATCTCCCAGTTCCTTTAAAATCAATTTGTTTATTTTATCCAGTCGTTTTGCGTCCATGGTATTAAGATTTCAAATATTTGCAAAATTAGCAATTCTTCCTATTCTTTCCGTTTTGAATCCATCAAAATCGTCACGGGTCCGTCATTGACCAGCTCCACGTCCATCATGGCGCCAAACTCACCACTGAGCACCGGACGACCCGACACCTCGGCCAAACGTTTCAGAAACAGCTCATACAAAGGGATGGCCATTTCCGGACGAGCGGCGCGGATAAAGCTTGGCCGGTTTCCCTTTTTGGTCAAGGCATGAAGGGTGAACTGACTGACCACCAAAAAAGAACCCTCGACCTGGTTGATATCGAGGTTCATGGCATCATTTTCATCGGAGAAAATTCTCAACTTTGACAGCTTGGAGCAAATCCAATCCACATCTTCCTCGTTATCAGCTTCTTCAATGCCAAGAAGCACCATCATACCGATGCCGATTTTCGATTTCACCTTATTATTAATAGTGACAGAGGCGCGGGAAACTCTTTGGGCAACAATTCTCATTTTTTGAAGTCAGAAATAAGAAGTTAATGTAACAGTTTAAATATCATTTCGCGATAGAGATCCTTCGCCGTGACATCACCGATTTGATAACCCAGAGACTTAAGGTCGAACTCCCTCAACACAGCGATGCAACGCACACAGTCGGCAACGGAATAATTGCGGGCAGCTGTTTGATAATCACGGACAAAGAAAGGACTCACACCCAAGGCAGCGGCCAGTCCATTTGGTGAAGGGTCAGTGGCATAATGCACTTTAAGCAATTTGGTGAAATATCCATAGAGGGTGATGGCCGTGACGAGCAAAGGATTCTCTTTGACATTGTCGCCGAAATAGTTCACAATACGGTTTGCCTTCACCACATCACGCCTGCCGATGGCGTTCTGAAGCTCAAACACATTAAAATCCTTGGAGATTCCGATGTTTCTTTCCACATCGTCGTCATCGATTTTTTTGGACTTAGGGATGACAATGATCAGCTTCTCCAGTTCGTTACGGATCTTATGCAGGTCGGTACCCAAATAATCCGCCATCATCTGCGTGGCTTTGGGTGTGATGCTGTAACCTTTGTCGGCCAGATAGTTCTGGATCCACCCCGGGATGTTGTTATCATAGAGTTTCTTGGACTCGAACAGCACACCCATCTTGTCGATTTTCTTGGCCAGCGCACGGCGTTTATCCAGTTTTTTGTATTTGTAATCGAACACCAGGATGGTGGTAGGTGGGATGACATCGAGATATTTCTCAAAGTCCTCGATGTCTTTCAAATCCTGGGCTTCTTTGACGATGACCAGCATATATCCGCCCATCATGGAGAAGCTCTTGGCGTGAGCGGCCACGGTATCGACATCAACGTCGCGGCCATAGACCACGATTTGGTTGAACGCTTTCTCAGTCTCGTCGAGCACTTCTTCCTCCAAGGTGTCGGAGATCATGTCGATGAAATAAGGCTCTTCCCCCATCAGGAAATAAACAGGGGCATATTTTTTCTTGTGGATGTCAGAGATAATCTGTTCAAATGTCGCCATGTCAGTCGAATCGCAGGTGTTTCACGGTGATGCCGTTGTTGATGAGTTGCCGTAGGGAGTCAACCCCGATACGAAGATGTTCTCCGGCAAAGTTACTACTCACTTTCTTGTCGCTTTCCGCCGTCTTCACCCCTTCGGGAGTCATCGGCTCGTCCGAAACCAGCAGCAAGGCACCAGTGGGAATCTCGTTATAGAAGCCGACGCTGAAGAGGGTCGCGGTTTCCATATCCACTGCCAAGCAGCGTATCCTACGGAGATAGTCCTTGAATTCGTCATCATGTTCCCAGACACGCCGGTTGGTGGTATAAACGGTACCCGTCCAATAGTCACGTCCATAGTCGCGGATGGTGGTAGAGATGGCTTTCTCCAGACTGAATGCCGGCAGCGCAGGCACTTCCGGAGGGAAATAGTCGTTTGACGCACCCTCACCACGGATGGCCGCGATTGGCAGGATGAAGTCACCAACTCGATTCTTACGCACTGCCCCACACTTGCCCAGGAACAACACCGCTTTGGGATTGACGGCCCCTAACAAATCCATGATGGTGGCAGCATTAGCGCTCCCCATACTGAAATTAATGATGGTGATTTCGCCGTCGCTGGCGCAAGGCATCGGCTTGTTTCTACCCACCACCTCGACATTCTGCCAGGCCGCAAATTTATCCACATAGTCCTGAAAATTCGTCAGCAGGATGTATTTCCCAAATTGCTCCAAAGGCAGTCCTGTGTATCTCGGCAGCCAGTTTTCTACGATTTCCTTCTTAGTTTTCATCACATTTATTCTTTTTTGCAAAGATAATAAAATAAAACCAAAAAAATTTGCTCCTTTCAAACGAAAAAAATAATAACTTTGCAGCACCTCAAAAAACAGCAAATAGTAATCAGAAAAAATAAAGAAAAATGAATTCTAAACTGAAAAGCATTCTCATTAACATCGTTCTTTTCGCCGTTGTCGTCTTTTTAGCAATTAAAGTCATCCAAAGCATCAAAGCTCCTATCGATTTTGGAAATGAAAAGAGCATGCGTGAAGCACAAGTTGTTCAACGTTTGAAAGACATCCGTGACGCGGAAGTACAGTACAAACAAGCTCACAACAGGTACACTTCTAACTTTGACACGCTGATTGATTTCTGCAACAACTACATGATCCCTGTCGTCAACATCATCCCTGACCCGGAAGACACCACGTTTACCAAGACCATCAACGACACCATCGATTACGTGCGCGTGATTGACTCCCTCTTTGGAAAGAGAACCAACTTCAACCTCAGAGACCTCAGCAACGTGCCGTTCAGCGAGCCGACTACCAAGTTCGAGATTCACGACAGCATCATCAAGCGTGGCGGTATCTCGGTCCCGGTGTTTGAAGTCAAGACCCCCTACGAGGTTTATCTCAACACCCCCGGCTCAAAATTCACCGACAAAGAATGGAAGACCCGCGTGAATAACATCAAAGCTGAAATGGAACAGCTTGACAAATACGCCGGCCTGAAAGTCGGTTCCTTGGAAGAAGCTTCAACCGACGGCAACTGGGAGAAACTCTAATGACCGATCCATCGAAAACACTTTATTACAACATAACCATCCAATGCTCATTGGATGGTTTTTGTTTTGTTGTCCACCATCAGGAGGAAAACAAAATCATCGATATCGAGATCTACCAGTCCTCCGGCTCAGAAGAGGTCAGCGTCGGCCTGGAAGCTCTGGAGAAAGCCCTATATAATAAAGGTGTACTGGGGAAGTCTTTTCATTCCGTGCGTTATTTGGCCACCGACCCGTTTCACACACTGGTGCCAGCCGAGCTCTTCAACGAACAGGACTGCAAGGCCTATCTCCAATTCAACCACCTGCTTCCCCAAGGATACAAAGTGTTTCATGAGACCGTGAAAAAACTGGACGCCGTCAACATCTACGCCACGCCCGAAAAACAATACGAACACCTTCACGACCTCTGGCCCGACCTCACCGTCACCCACCAGTCAACCGTCTTTCTGAACAGCATTCTCGAAGAAGACCCTTACGAAAATAATGTCAATGCCTATATCCATGTGGATCGCCGCTCTTTCGATCTCGCGATTATCAAGGACAAACAACTCATCTTCTTCAACAATTTCCGGTTCCGCACCAAAGAAGATTTCATCTACTATCTGATGTTCACCCTGGAGCAACAACAGCTGGCAAACCAAGACATCCCTGTTTACTTCTCCGGGCTGATCTCCAACCATTCCGAAATCATCCGTCTGTGCGAGCGCTACATCAAAAGGATCCGCTTCCTCCGTCCTGACGGCAGTGTCAATGTGGATCTGTCACAAAACAGCACACCTTTCCAATACTATTACATCCCTTATAAAAACCTGTCATGCGAATCATAAGAGGAAGATATCAACGACGTCAAATCGTCGCACCCAACAACCTGCCTGTGCGGCCCACCACCGACATGGCCAAAGAAAGCTTGTTCAACATCCTGGAAAACTATCTCGACTTTGAGACGGTGACTGCACTCGACCTCTTTGCAGGCACAGGCAACATCTCCTACGAGCTGGTGTCGCGAGGCTGCCCCAAAGTGACCAGTGTGGACCATGACAACGGCTGTGTGCGCTTCATTCGCGAGACCGCCAACAAACTCGACATGAAAGAACTGGTTGCCGTGCGTTCCGATGTGTACCGTTTCCTGCTTAACCACAAAATGAAATACGACCTTATCTTCGCCGATCCGCCATACGACTGCCAAGACTACGACTCGATTATCCGGTTGGTCTTCGAGAACGAGTTGCTTAACGACGACGGACTCTTCGTGCTGGAACATGACAAAACCGTGCATTTTGAGGAGCATCCCCATTTCATGGACCAACGCCACTACGGGAAGGTGAACTTCACCTTCTTTGCCCAGACTTTTGAAGAAGAATAATCTTATTTGATATATCCGAAACGTTTCCGAACGTTTTCCTGCTCCTCTTCGCTGGCATCACGGAAGAGCGGCATCACCTCGTCTTCCGGGAAATCAGAAAACGTGAGGAACAACAAGCTGTCAAGCGTGTCGTTAAAGTCAGGATCCACATTGAAACACAAGAACTTGGCATTCAACTTCAAATATTTCTTGAACAAAGTGGGAACCCGATAGGCACCTTGGCTCAACCGGAACATGAACTTGTCGAACCGGTCGATGGAGCCTATATTGTTTTCCATCAAGACATCAGGATCCACCTTCAGGAAATCGGAATGGAACGAAGTCTTCGGCTGAGCCATCCGAGCCAAATCAGGACCGACTGGATGCTTCTTCGTGACATAATCCACAATAAGGCTCTGGTAGAACTTGGGATACCAAGTACTGATGCTGACCGGACCAATGAAATGGTTGATGTTCGGGTTTTTAACCACCACTACCGCCAATCCGCGCAGCAACAACACCAGTGGAAGTACCTCCCGCTGATAGTCAACCGACACAAACGAGCGACCCAATTCGATGGTTCGGCTGAGAATATCGCCAAAAGCAGGATCCAATTGGAACAACGTGCTCACATAGAACCCATTCATCCCTTTGGTTCTCATGATTTCATCGCCCATGCCCAGACGGTAAGCCCCCACCACTTGCTGTTTCTTGTTATCCCACAAAATAAGATGTTTGTAATAAACATCAAACTGATCGGTATCAAGACTTTTTCCAGTACCCTCCCCAATCGATCGGAAAGCCTCTTCACGAAGACGGCTTAATTCATGCATTAAATTTGGAATATCTTGATAATCAGCAAGATAACAATCATACGAAGAAGCATTGAACAAAAATCCCTTATCTTTGATCGCTTCCAGTTCACGGATGAAGAGCTGAGGATCCCGTTGAGGTTCAATAGGCTCTGATTTCTCGGGGATAGCAGGTTTCGCATTCCGTTGAATATTAGCCTCCAAAGCGTATGAGCGGCTACGCAGATAAGCGGCAAGAGCCTTGGGGTTCTCATATTGAGCCACCTCGGCAGGAGATATTGGTTTACCTATCTGAAGATTGAAGCAGGAGTCGTGTTTATTGATTAATTCCTTGGTCAGTCGCGCGGTACCCAGCATGGAGTTAACCTTATCGACGGTATAAAACCACTTCGAGTTACGGCCATCCCAATAAGCAGGGATCACCGGCACGCCGGCATTTTTAATCATCCGGGCGATGGAGGCACTCCACGGCAAGTCTTCTGGAAAATCATGACCATGATATCGCGACACCTCCCCTGCTGGGAAGACACCCAATCCATAACCCTCGGCAATGTGCTGGACGGCTCCTTTGATACCCCCTACACTACTCTTCCACTCCGGGTTTTTCTCGAAAGGATTCACCGAGAAGAAACATTCTTTCAGATTAGGGATGTGCGACAGAATGAAGTTCGCCATCAGCTTGAAGTCGGGACGCACCTTGGCAATCGCGCTCAAAAGCATCACCCCCTCGATGCCGCCAAAAGGATGGTTGCTGACAAGGACAAAGCCGCCTTCTTTGGGAATGTTCTCTAACTGTTCGGGATTGACATCAATCGTGATGTTCATATTTTCAAGAAGATGGTCGGCAAACTCACGACCTTGATAATCAGCTGCTCCATCAAAAAGACGATTGATTTTTCCCAAACGAAGATAACCGTATGCCATTCCTGACACACATGTTCCGAGAATGCCCTTCATGCCAAAAGCATTCTTTAAATCCGAATTGCTTACAACTTTTCGCATAGTTTGGAACGGCAAAAATAAGGAATTAAATCATTCAAACCGAAATTATTTCCGATAAAATCAACCAAACGTATATTAAGATATAACAAATATATGCTATTTCACAAACTTTCCTGTCGTTTTATGACCCGATAAATCCACCACTACCACTTCATAGACCCCGGAAGGCAAGTCCGAAACCTCAACGGAAAGCATTGGTTTGCCGTCACCGGAGAACGTTTTCAAAATCTGACCCGAAACATTATAAATCGTGACGGTTTTTATGTCTTCGGCTTCAATCACCACTTGTGCTGAAGAAGGCACAGGATACAACTTCAGCAGGGTGTCATGAGCCTGATAATCAGCAAGACCTGTGGGGTTATATATGTCATCACCCTCGGTGAGCCATTCGAGGCTGAAGTTATAGAAGACCGTTGAATAGCCCAAGGCACCTCCGTAGGCTTCTTCCACATACAGGCCGATGGTGCCGTCAGGCAGGACACAGAGTGAGGAATACGCCGAGCTGTAAGGGACGATGCATCTACGCACAGGCCATGTCTCTCCTTCATCATAACTGACATAAACGGAGACATGGGTTCTCGAGTTCCCGTAAGGCACTGAATGCAGCAAGCGGTTACGGTCGTCGCCTTGGTTCACAGAGGTATAGCGAATCATGTCGCCATTGCAAGCCGGTGCTGAGATATCGTACCAAGTGGAGGTCGTGGGCTGCCAAGTCTCGCCACCGTCCTCTGAGAGGTTGTACCAGCGGTTGCCACCGTGGCGGATACTCATGAGGATACGTCCATCAGCCAGTTCGGTGACTTTGGCCTCATCGCCCGAAGAAGAGGCGCGTCCCGAGACGTGCCAGGTCAAGCCATTGTCATCGGAATAGACCGCATGGTTATAAAGCACCTGCGCCGTGTTTTCGCGGATCGCCGCCACAAAGATGATACGCCCAGTGGAAGTGCGGAGGCCGTTGCCCGACCCAAAGAAAGAAGCTCGCCAAGTGCGCTGTTCGGGGACGATACAGTTGTCGCCGAAGATGAAGTGGGTGATATCCACAGGCTCGGTCCAAGTCTGACCGTTGTCATAACTCCTGGCGATATAGGTGCGGATGGGGTTCGAAGGAGTGGAATACCACAACCCGGGACCACCGACAAAGCCAGCAATAAGTCCATTGTCATCGTTACTCCAGACCAGGGCACAGTCGCCAAAGCCGTGGTTGACACCCGTTCCTTGGGCGATGGTATAAGGCTCACTCCAGGTATGGCCTCCATCGGTGCTGCGGTTGCACACAATGTCGATATCCTCAGGCAAGTCACCCTCGTTGTATTTCCGTTTATCAGTGACTGCGACGAGGTTCCCGTCTTTTGCCGTGATGACGGCAGGAATACGATAATTTGTAGAGTTATAGTCGCCAGGCTGCAACAACAAAGTATGGGCAAGGATGATTTCGCGGTTGCCCGCAGGCGAAGGATTGGTGAGTTCGTAGGTTTGTTCGTCAGTCGTAATCGTCTTTAGCGAAGCATCGATGAAATGACCCTCTGCCGCATGGTCGGCCAGATGAGCCACGACCCATAAATAGTTAGTGCCAGAGACGAGGTTGCCTTCAAGGTTACAGGTCAAGTCGCCCGAAGCAGGTTCGATACTGCCCAACAAAGTGGCATTCTGAGGATTACGCTCATCAAAACTATTAACAGCGCCAGTGGAATACACTTTAATCTCCCTGACATCGTTCAAGTCCGTCGTCCCATCAAGATTCAGCATCATGGAACGAAGGCCGACTATGGCGTTGCCACCGCCAAACGAAACTGCTGCCTTCAACAGCACGTCATTGGCGTTACCACAACCCGTCAGGCGGGTGTCTTGTGTCAAGGTGACATTGATTATTTCAGCACCACCAAAATTAAAGTTTACCAGCTGGCCATCATGTCCGTGGCCTGAAAGGTCGGCCAACTGGTTGCCTTCAACATAGTCTGTAGAAAAGTCGTAGGCGGCTATCAAGTGCTCAGCCATGAGAGGAGTGATTTCATATAAATCATCTTGACTCATATCAAAACCAATGTAATCGGCATCTAACGCCATGTCATAGAACCTCACATTGCCGAACGAGCCGTTACAGAAATAGGCAGGTTGCCCACCACTGTTACCCGCGCCGATGAACACATCATGCGTGTTGGTAACCGCCCAGTTATTCACTGCCGCCACCCAGCTGCTGTTGGTAACACCGTTATGGTAGATACGGATTTCGTTGTTAGAACGGTCCACCACGAGGGCAAAATGCATCCACTGGCCTGCCGGCACGGTGACACCCGTATAGACCGACAAGGCATGACCCGAAGTGGCGGTGGGAGTGTTAAGGCCCAACGACTGGCCTGCGTTGCCCGTGCCGAAAAACTCATAGCCCGTACGCTCATCCCCAGCACCCTGAACGGATATGTCGCGCTTGCACACATAACGCGGTGTGCTGGTATAAGACTCGTTTCTCACCCATCCCGTCAAGGTGAAACTCCCGTTGGCAGCGATGTTGAAGTCCTCGTGATGCGGGATAACCATATATTGATCCATGCCGTTGAAGGTGATATAATGAGCAGGTTGTGCCATCACAGAGGCCAACAGCACAAGGAAAAACAGTGTAATGCCAAAGCGTTTCATAGTCAATAAGATTAGGAATGACGCAAAAATAAAAAAAATTCCTAAATTTGCAACCCAATCAATCATTTCCCTCATGGGAGCTATCAAAAAAAATCCATCCTATGAAGTCAGACAGAAGCAGCAAAAACGCCGGCATATCAATGAGGGCCCGATGGATGTTGGTGATTGTGGCCGCCTTAACGCTGGAAGCCACCGCCATCATCCAGTATATCTACGCCCAAAGGGAGATCAAACACGAGGCATCGCTCCGCGCGAAGAGCGAACTGAAGAGTGCTGAAAACAAAATCATGGATGTGGTAAATCAAGCCGAAGCCGCAGTCCGCAACAGCATCTGGGTGGCTGAATGGTGCCTTGAAAACCCCGATAGTCTGCAACGAATCCCCCAACGGGTAGTGAGTGAAAACCCCGTGGTGGTCGGGTCAACCATGGCACTTGTCCCTAACTATAACCCAAATTATCCTTTATATGCCCCATACGCCACCAAAAACCTGGAGACTGGAGAAATCAAAATGCTCTCTTTAGCCACGGAGGCCTACGACTATCCTTCCATGGAATGGTTTACAAAACCCATAGAGTTGAATGACAGCTACTGGTCGGAACCCTATTTCGATGAAAATGGCGGCGAAATCCTGATGACCACCTTCTCCATGCCGGTAAGAGACAAAAGCGGCAAGGTGGCCGCCATTTTAACCGCCGACATCTCGTTAGACTGGCTCACCGCATTAATCGGGGATATTAAGGTTTACCCCAACGCCTTCAACATGGTGGTCAGCCGCAGCGGACAAATCATGGTATGCCCTGTGGAGACCTTGGTGATGCAATCCACCATCGACCAGTTCGCCTTGGCATCCGACGACTATGAAGCCCTCAACCAGGTCAACCAAGCCATGCTGTCAGGAAAGAACGGCGAGATGCCCGTTCGCTACAAAGGGGAAACCAACCATGTTTATTTCTCACCCGTGGAAAGAACGGGCTGGTCGTTATCCATAGTGCTTCCTGAGAAAGAGCTGTACAGCAGTATTCGCAAAATCGGGATGATTGTAAAGCTCCTGCAAATATTGGGCATAGCCATGCTCATCATCATTCTCAGAGTAGTCACGAAGAACCAAGCCAAGTACCAGCTCATGAATGAGCAGCGAGAGCGCATGGAAAATGAGCTTCACATTGCGCGCGAAATCCAGATGGCTATGGTCCCCAAGACGTTCCCGCCGTTCCCCAATCGCACTGACCTGGACTTCGCTGCCTCTATCGTCCCCGCCAAGGAGGTAGGCGGTGATTTGTATGATTACTTTATCCGCGACGAGAAGCTGTATTTCTGCATTGGCGATGTATCGGGGAAAGGCATCCCGGCCTCGCTGGTGATGGCAGTCACAAGGAGTCTTTTCAGAGCCACGTCGGCCCATGAAACCAGTCCCCATCGCATCGTGAAGGCCATGAACGACACGATGTCGGAGTCGAACGACAGCGGCATGTTCGTCACTTTCTTCTGCGGTGTGTTGGACCTGGGCACCGGTCACCTGTCCTATTGCAACGCAGGTCATAACCCACCGCTCATCCTGACCGATGGCATCCGCCTTCTGCCGGTTCAGTCGAACATTGTCTTGGGCATCCTCTACGACTATGAATTTGGCGAGCAGGAAATACAGCTGGATTATGACAACTCATTGCTGCTTTACACTGATGGGCTCACTGAAGCGGAGAACATGCAGCACCAACAGTTCGGTATCGAGCAAGTGGAATTAGTGCTTCACTCCCGCCGCAGCTCCCAAGGCCATTTGGAGGCCCTTCAGAAGGCCGTGACGGAATTCGTGGGTGAGGCGCCACAAAGCGACGACCTCACGATGCTCTTCATAAGGTATCTACCCAAGAGGTAGCCAACAGCCATCCGTCCAGGGCAAAAACCCTGGGTAATCACGACGGGTTATCGTATCACCATGAACACCATTTGATTTCCAGGGCGTTACCCTGGACTAGTAATTTGTTGCCTCTTCGGGGCGGCTTTTGATAAAAAACATTAACAAAAGCTAAACAAATCATCGACAACATTACAGGCGCCGACATCGACATGCTCATCACCGACGAGTACCAGTTCGAAGGACACAGCAAAGACTACTCATCGCGCTTCAAGCTCGTCTTCCACAACACTGGTATCGAGGAACAGTACGACGACAACAACACAAGCTCCGAAACCTTCGCCTTCATCCACGACGGACAACTCGTCATCGATAAAAGAAGAAAGAAAAGTAAGATTATCCACATCGCAATCCCTATCGGGATTTCAGGATAAAACTGAAAGAGGGTGACCCAAAAGGTCATCCTCTTTTTTTTCATACCTCATGGTTTTTTTTCACTCATTATAGCAATTTCAAAGTATCTTCGTATATTTGTGATTTCATAGCATTAAAATATAAAAAAATGAAGAGGATTATTACCGTAATAGTGATGCTTTTGTTGGCCGAGATGGCTGCAACGGCTCAAGAAACCACCTACGCCAAGAGCGACTTCGTCCCTGGCGATGAGACTATTTTCGACGACAACTTTGAAGGAGAGAAAATTGGTGAGTTCCCGCTAAGGTGGGACTTATTGGATGGATATGCGGAAACAGCCCAGCAGAAGGGACGCAACGTACTGGCGTTCACGGATAACGGATTGGGACAAGTGATGCCGCTGATGAAAGAGAAATGGGATTGGCTGCCAGAGGTGTTCACCGTGGAGTTCGACCTTTACGTGGCTCCGATGAATACCGCAGACGAAGAGGAGACATTGCTCGACATGAGCATTTATTTTGGCAACCGCGGTGACGACAGTTACTACAATGCCTCGAGCTATGTGCATTTCTGGTACAGGGAAGACGGGTCGTGCAACCTGACGTGGGACCTGCTGAAACCCGATGGAAACAACCTGTCGAGTGGAGAGAAGATGCTGGGGCTGAACCCAGGCAACAGCGATTACCTGGAAAAGGACAACCCAGTGGTCGCTGGGGAGTGGAACCACTTCGCCTTCTCATTCAACAAACGAGCTTTCAAAGGCTATGTGAACGGCGTACGGTTGATCAACGTGCCCGCCATGTTGGCTCCTGGCTACCTCTTCTTCACCAGTGGAGCGTTCTACCGCTACACGGGGTTGAGCAATGTGCGCATCGCCCAGGGGGCAGTGCCGCTCTATGACCGCCTCACCGCCGATGGCAAGATTGTGACCTACGCCATCACCTTCGAGACCGGGAAAGCCGACCTGAAGCCAGAATCCGTCATCGAAATCAACCGTGTGGCCCAACTGATGCAAGAGCATCCCGAGCTTGAGTTCGAGGTACAAGGCCATTGCGACAACACGGGTACTGATGCCGTCAACGACCCGCTGAGCCAACAGAGAGCCGAGGCCATCGTGAACGCCCTCGTGAAACAAGGCATCGCGCAATCACGCCTCACGCCCGTGGGCAAGGGTTCACATTCCCCTATCGCCTCCAACGACACAGCAGAAGGACGCGCCAAGAACCGCCGAGTGGAGTTCGTTAAGAAAGCATCTCACTAAACGACTGGCGCCTTAAGGATCAAAGAACGATCTTCTGGGTCTTTACATCATCGCCGTTGATTAGGCGCAACACATATACGCCAGGGGTCATCCCTGCGGTAGAGACGCATAATTTTGCGTCTCTATAAACCAAAACATGACCCAACATATCAACAATTTGAACCACACCCGTGCCTTTAATCATGAGGTTTCCATAGACATCAACAAAGGCGAAGTTGTCATTGTTGTCGAGGTTGTTATCGTTGTCTTCGTTCGCTTCAAACACCAGCTTGAAACGGCTCTCGTAGTCTGTAACCTTGGCCTCGAAAGTGTAGCTCGGCGTGACCAAAAGGTCAACGTCGTTTCCAGTAAGGTTGTCGATGAGGTGAAGGTAATTTAGAATTAAGAATTTAGAATTTAGAGATTCTGAGACGGTCAGGGTGTAGGTGCCGTTCTCCTGTGCCTTGAAATGGACAGGCAGTTCATCCGTGGCACTTTCGAGGGTGGCCGCAGCCCAGTCTTCACCATTGTGCCAGACGCTAACGCTCATTATGTTATCATTGAGTTTCATCTTACGAAGGGCGTTGCCGCCGTCAAACTGCACGTAAGCGCGGTCGTATGCGCCATCCCTACTTGCCTCTATGCAGAGATAAGCAGGTTCCCGCTTCGTTTGTTCACCACGAGTCGCATGGTTGAAAACCAGATTTTGTCCTGGCTCAGTGGCTTGCACAAAGAATCCCTCGCCTGGCTCGATGGGCCTTTCAACAAGGGTGTAAGGGACCAGCTCTCCACCACCATCAGCCACGAGATAGGTAGTCAGGTCATCATCGCCGATCTTGATGACATCCTCCTCGGTAAGGCGGCGCGTGAAGGGATTACCCACCAAGTTGTAGCCTTTCAAACCGCCAGCGGCATAACAACTAAGCGGTATGGTAACCGTATGGTCGGTGGCCATCATGTTGCCTTCGAACGACAAGGTGACATCCTCGGCATTGGCATAGAGATAACCTTCAAGATACTGGAGCACCGTGAAGTCATAGTCATGTTCGGGGTTTTTGGAGTTCCACCAGTAATGCGTAGGCTCATGATAAAGGTAAAGGTCGTAGGTGCTTTCTGTGGTGAAGTGGGTGGCAATGGGGAGGTTATAGGTAACTGGCGAGGCAATGGTAAACCAGCCATCGCTGTCGTCATTATAAGCGGAGATGCCCTTCAGGAAGGTAGCCGTCACATTGTCGCTGTGGGTCAGCTCTCCACCTTTGGCGATGGTGATGCTACCGCCATTCTCAAAGGTAATGTGACCTACATTGGCAACACCTTCGATGAGGGCCGGAGCGGCAACGACGACATCACTGCCCCCTTGGGGGAGACCGTTGCTCCAGTTTTCCTCATCGTCCCAAAGCCCCTCATGGATAAAGGTGGGTTGAACTAGCGTGGAAGTGATATTGACATTAGCGGCAGGCATGATGAAAATATAGGTGCCTTCCACGTCAGGCAGGATGGTCGTGCCGTTGACCATGAGTGAAGAAATTGTGTAGCCCAATGGGGAATCCACCGCAAAAGAGATGGTAGCACCTTCGGCGGTATAGTAAGTGCCACTATGTTCGATGATGGCCTCTTCCTCGCTTCCTGTGGCGAAACCCATGACATAATCAAAAGTCAAACCCTCGGCGCAACTGATGGTGTAGCCTTTGTTGCCGCCAAAGATGTTGTCAACATTGGTATTGTGGTTGTCGAATCCGATTCCTGTCGTGTTATTGCCCGTGTAGTAGTTGAAACGGAGGTTGCCGTTGGTGTAACCCACAACGCCGCCGCTCTCGGTACCTTGGACAGTACTACCGAGCACCAGACAGCGTTCCACAGTACCATCGTTTCCTCCCACTATGCTACCCGAATAGGC
>JAEEGL014960677.1_pt1 | contig 33014 bp, 29 predicted proteins | sample 9134231 | NCBI WGS metagenome assembly JAEEGL01 (sample SAMN16246548, study PRJNA631951) | gut metagenome | biome: gut microbiome; feature: rumen; material: fiber-attached | host: Bos | place: Iran: Karaj | collected 2018-10
ATTGTTAATACTTTTAAATTATTAAAATGTTTTACTTCTAAATTCTTTTCATTTGCTTGTGATTCATATGCAGTTGGATTAGAGAATAAAGTAAACATTTCTCTTAATCTATCTTTTCTAAAGTTAAATGCAATGATTCCATCATTATCATTTAATGGATTAGAATCAATAATACCTGGAATTACAAATTCATCATATTTTTCATTTTTATAATTCTCTTCTATTAATTCCTGATAAGAATGATATTTTGGTCCTTCTCCATATACTATTGCATCATAAGATAGTTTTAATCGATCAAAGTTATTATCTCTATCCATTCCATAATATCTTCCTGATATGGTATTAATGGTTCCTAGATTTAATTCTTTCATCTTTTGATCTAATTGATCTAAATAAGTTAGTGCACTCTTTTCATAAGTATCTCTTCCATCTAAACAGATATCAAATGATACTTTGTCTAATCCTTGTTCTTTGCACATTTCTAGTAATGCAAGTACATGATTAATATGAGAATGTACTCCTCCATCGGATAATAATCCAAAGATATGAAGAGTAGAATGATTCTTTTTTACATGATTCATTACTTCTAGAATTTTTTCATTTGAGAAAAATTCTTTCGATTCAATTGAAGCAGAAATATTTTCTAGTGGTTGAATTGCAACACGTCCAGAACCTAAATTCATATGTCCTACTTCACTGGTTCCCATTTGTCCTTCTGGTAACCCTACCGCCTTTCCACTGGCTTGTAAAATGGAATGTGGGAATTCTTTCATCAATTTATCGAAAGTTGGCTTATTGGCATTTTTAAAAGCATTTCCATCAGCCTCTTCTCTTACACCACATCCATCTAAAATACATAATACTAATGGTTTTGTCATATATGCCTCCTACCATTTTATTATAACACGAACAAAGAAAAAGAAGATATGAAATCTTCTTTATTTGCAAGTATCATTTAATCTAATTGGTATTTTATAAGTAATTGTTTTATTCTCTTCTGATAATGCTTGTATTTCAAGAGATAAATTGTTTTCTGTTAAGTTTTTACAACTACTAGAAAAATGATCTACTTTGATGTTTATTTCTTTTAAGAAATCTTCTAAATTCTTATTTTTTTGTTTTTCACAACTACTAATTTTAGTTCTAGTATTTTTATATTCTTCATAAAAATCACATGTTATTTCTTTATAAACTGTATTATCTTCTTTTCCACAGAATTCTACATTTGAAATATAAATGGTAGCTTTCTCTTTATTATAAGCAGCACTACCTGTTATTTTAAAATCAGAACATTTAGAAGAAATTGTTTTAAATTCATAATCATTATTATTATGCATAAAAATAATAATGGATGAAGCAAATAATAGAAATATTCCAATAAAGAATATTACTAATCCTATTCTTTTTTGTGTCTCTATTTTTTGAGTGCTTCTTTTTCCTTCTAAAATATCATCAATATTCATGTGAAATTCTTCACTCATTTGTTTTAAGATAGCAATATCTGGAACATTCTTTCCATTTTCCCATTTGGAAACAGCTTGAAAAGTTACTCCTAATTTATCAGCTAATTCTTTTTGAGTAAGATTATTTTCTTCTCTTAGCTTTTTGATAAACTTTCCAATTTTCTCTTGATCCATACTATCCCTCCTTTACAAGTACCAACATTTTTCTCCGTTTTTATGTACTTCTCTAATAATTCCTCCTCCTAAACATTCATCTCCCAAATAAAAGGCACATGTTTGTCCTGGAGTTACTCTTTTCATTCCCTCAGGATATTTTACTAATATTTGATTATTGTCTAAATGTTCTAACTCTATTGGAACATCTACTTGACGATAACGGAACTTTGCTGTACAGTTGATTATTTTTTCTTCTCCTAACCAATTTACTTGATCTACTAAACAAGATGTTGATATTAAATAATCATTATTATCTCCTAAAGAAATATATAGAATATTCTTTTTTAAATCTTTCCCTACAACATATATTTTATCTTCAAAGCCACCAATATTTAGTCCTCTTCTTTGACCAATTGTATAATACATTAAGCCATTATGCGTTCCGACTTTTTCATTGGTTTCTATATTAATGACATCTCCTGGAGTTGTATTTAGGGTTTTATGCATATATTCTGTAAATGAACTTGTAATAAAACAAACATCAAAAGAATCTTTTTTATTATAGTTTTCAAAACCATTTGCTTTAGCAAGTTCTCTTACTTCTGGCTTTGTTAGTCCTTCTAATGGAAAGATGATTTTTTCTAATCTTTCTTTTGTTAGACAAGATAAGAAATAAGATTGATCTTTAGCAAGATCATGGCTACGATATAATTTACCATTTTCAATTTTTGCATAATGTCCTGTTGCGACATAGTCACAATGATAAGTCTCTAAGTTTTCAAATAAGTATTCAAACTTGCAAGTTTTATTACATAATACACATGGATTTGGAGTCAATCCATTTTGATAATCTTCTAAAAACTTATCAATAATCTTTTCTTTAAATTCTTTTCTATAGTCTACAACATGATGTTCAATTCCACATTTTTTTGCAACATTTTCCGCACTGGTGGAATCAAAGTGTTCTGTAAAACGAAATGTAATACCAACTACTTCATATCCTAATTGTTGAAGACGAATGATAGCTGCACTACTGTCTACTCCTCCACTCATTCCAAGCAATACTCTTTTCATTGGTATCCCTCCTTTTTAGTTCTTATATTATACTCTATTTTCTTTCTTTTTTCTACTGTTTATTACGAATTCTAAGGATATTCACAATTACTAAAATAGCACTTATCATCATAATAAATAATAAGACTAATGAATTCATTTTTACTTTAGGAATGACTCCTAATGTTAATAAGATTCCTCCTAAAGATACTAATAATGATAATGTAATATTTTGTTTTACGGTTTGTAACATATTCTTACTTAGTTGGAATAAATCTAAAATCTTAAATAAATTAGAAGTACCCATAATAACATCTGATGCAGAAGTTGGAATATCACTAGCATTTTTAATGGCTACTCCAATACTAGATGCTGCTAGTGCTGGAGCATCATTTACTCCATCTCCTACCATGATAACTCTTTTTCCTTCTTTTAATAGTTTTTTAATAAACTTTGCTTTGGACTCAGGATTCATTCCAGCCACTACTTTTTCTATTTCTAATTCTTTGGCTATTTTTACAGCAGTTATTTCATCATCTCCAGTTAAAAGAATAACATCTAGTTTTCTTTCTTTTAGACTATTAATGACTTTCTTTGTTTCTCTTTTTGAAATATCTTTTAGACCAAAAGTAGCAATTACTTTACTATTTTTTGTTAAATATATTACAGAATTTCCTTCTAATTTTAGTTTTCTTTCTTCTTCTTTATAAGAATTAATAATATCTAATTTATCTAATAATTCACTATTACAAGCATAATAAATATTATCATTATCTTTTGCTTTTACTCCATATCCTGGAAGATCTTCTGTTATTAAATCAGACCCTACTGATATTTTTTCACTTCTTAAGTACTTTGTAATTCCTCTTGCTAAAGCATGAGTACTATGTTTTTCTATAGAACCTAATAATTCTAATAATTCTCTATCTGTTTTATCACTATGATTATTGATTCTAGCAACACTTAAGAATCCATTTGTTAAAGTACCTGTTTTATCAAATACAATGGTATTAATTCTTCTTGCTTGTTCTAAAGTTTCCATTCTTTTAATAAATAGTTTTTTCTTACTTGCTACTTTTAATTGTTTTTCAAAACTTAATGGTGTTGTTAAAGCAAAGCCAAATGGACAACTTAAAATAAAGATAGTAAGAGAAATCGTTATACTTTTATAATAATCGTGTGTAATCATAAAGTATAGAAAACCTACTACAATACAAACGATTATCACAATAGGTACTAAGTAATTACATACTCTATCCATTCTTTTAGAGGCTCTATACTTTTGACTTAATTCTTCTGCTACTTGTTTTTTTATGGTAGATACGGTTGTATCTTTTACACTTTTATCTACAGAATATTCAATTTCATTTTCAAAGTTAATACTTCCTGATAATATCTTTGATCCTTCTATTTTCTCAACAGGAAGTCCTCCTCCTGTGATAAATGCTTCATCAAAATGAGAAGTACCCGTTACTAGTGTTCCATCTAATAATACTTTATCTCCTGGAAGACATAATACAACATCATTTTCTCTAGCATCTTCTATATTTATTTCTCTAAATGTATTATCTTCTTTTCTATTTACTTTATCTAATTTTGTTTTTGATATTTGATTGATTTCTGTTTCCATGGAATAACGATTTTTCTTATCAATATATTCCCCTATTTTCATGAAATAAACTAAGAACATTACAATCTCTAAGTATCTGAAATTAGCATAAAAACCTTTTTCAAAGTAAGTTAATCCTAATAAGATAAATCCATAGATAGAGGTAGATACAATACTCATCATAACAAAACTATTTAAACTACTTCTTCCATGAATAATTCTTTTTATTCCATCCCATATAATATTTAATCCATATAAGATAAAACCTATAGTAGATATTCCTAATAAGATTAGTTTTGTTTTCTCTTTCCAAAGATTATCTAAGGGAAGAGAAAAAATAGTTGCTAGAGTCATATATAAGACTCCTAGTAAAAATATTCCTAATACAATTAATGGTATTTTATTTGGTTTTGGATAAGTAATTAATAAATCTACTCCTAAAGATTCATATCCTAAATTATCAATTTCTATTTCAATATCATCAATTGGTAAATCATTTTTACAAAGTACCGTAATACATCTTGTTTTTAAGTCCATTGTAGCATTCTTAATCTTAGGATGCTTTTTTAGATGTTTTTCTACTCGGACTGCACTACTGATATTGGTTACTCCACTAACACGTAATACTACTTTCTTCATTCTACATACTCCCAAAAGCTCAATTTTCCTTTCGCAGGAATTGGCCTTATTTTTTTGAATTCTTCTAATTTAAATCCATAACGTTTTTCTTTTGGTGTCTTTAAATTATAATATACTTTTTCATTCTCTTTTAATAGTTCTTTTCTTAACTTTTCTTCTACTTTCACACAGTCTACTATCTTTACTTTTCCTATGATACATCCTGTTGGATAAGATAAGTTTAAATCTTTTACTCTGTTCATTGCTTCTTGATCAATACTTTTTCCGGCATGAATGTAGATTTCTCCTCGAAAGGATGTTTTCCAACTACGAAATTCATATTTCTTATAACCTTCTACGATAAGGGTTGCGAAGGGTTGTTTGATGGTAAGTACTTTCATAGTTTTTTTCCTTTCTATTTATAATCATTATATCATGATATAATAGGACCTAGAAAGAGGAATTTTTATGTATTTTATTGAGAAAAATTTAACAAGATTATCTCATCATCAAAGTACTTTTTTTCTAGATCCAAAACAGTTTATGGATTTAAAAGGAAAACTCAAAAAGAATGAATACTCTGTTTATTATCCTTATAAAGATAGTGAGAAAGTAATTGTTTATAATAAAGAAGTTCCAGAAGTATTATTATATGAGATAAAAATCAAAACAGAAGTACGTCATCAAGATATTTTAGGTGCCATGTACTCTTTAAATATTGCTCCTGAGTTATTTGGAGATATTCTATTAATTGATGGGCATTATTATATTTATATATTACCGTTAGTTAGAAATTATTTTGAATCTAATTTTTTAATGGTAAGAAATAGTACCATTGAATTAGAAGAAATTCCAATTTCTACATTAGAGAATTATGAGAGAAGTTATGAAGAGATTGAATTATTAGTTTCTAGTAATCGAATGGATACTGTTGTATCTAGTCTTTGTAAATGCAAACGAAGTGATATTCTAAATAAGATACAAAAAAGAGAAATCATGTTAAACTATGATTTCTTAAAAGATTCTTCTTATAAGTTAAAAGAAAATGATACTTTTAGTATTAAAAAAATTGGTAAGTTTAAATATATTGGTATTATTAAAACTACTAAGAGTGATCATTTAATTATAAAAGTATTACAATACAAATAAAAAAGAGATTAACTCTCTTTTTTATTTATAGCGAATATTTAAATCTACTCCTCCAGGAATACCATCTACTTTTCCATTTTCACATAGTTGCCATACTTTGTATTTTCCTTGATAAGTAGTTTGTTCTGTATAGTGAGCAAGCCATACTGGAGTATTCCATTCTGTTCCCCAAATATTTTCTAAATAACTTTTGGAACTATAAAGCATGGCTTCTTTCTTATCTTTATTGATTTCTTTCGCAAAGGCTTTATACATCTCTTGTAGTCCATAGATACTTAAGTCATATTCTTGTACATCATTCCAGTTTTCCCAGTCAAATACATATTCTAAGTCTACTTTATAATTTTTTGTTTTCTTAAGTAACCAATCTGCTTCTTTTTTCGCATCCTCTACTCCGTTTGCATTTGAGAAGAAATATACTCCTACTGGTATTCCTACTTCATTTAATCCTTTTAGATTTTGTTCAAACTTTTTATCTTCTACATATTCTTTTCCAACACCATTTCCTCTACCTATTCTAATATAGGCAAAGTCTACTCCAGCATCTTTTACTTTTTGAAAATCAATATCTCCTTGATGATGAGAAATATCAATTCCAAATTCTGTATTTTCTCCTTGATATTTTTCTTTTATTGCTTGAAAATCAATTAAATAAGGAGATGAAGCACTAGAAGAATTAGATTTCTTTTTTACTACTAAAGTAAATGGATGAGTACTTTTATTTCCTGATGCGTCTTCTCCTACAAATGTTACATTATAAGTTCCTGGAGTATGTTGATCATACTCTCCTTCTATTGTACATTTTGGATTTGGATCATAATTATCAATACAGATTAAATCTGTTACTACATCATATTTAAAGTCTTCTGAAATTGTCTTTGTACTTCCTCTAAAAATAAATGGTTCTGTTGTATCTACTACTTCTATTTCAAAAGTATAAGGAATCAGTAAATCTTCTTCATTGATATATTCAAATGTTACTTCTTGTTTTCCTAATTTCGTTGTATCAATTTTGGGATTTTTTTTCATATGTCCATTCATTTCTTTTACAAATTGATTGGCATATACTTTCTTTTCATATACTTCTACATATGGGTTTGCTATTTCTACATTAATAATTGCATGTTCTATACGATAATCCCAATACATTTTACTTCCTATTTTATATAATCCAAAACCTATTAATATAACAATTGGAATGATTATTAACCATTTCTTCATCATATCACCTGAAATTATTATAACAAAAAAAGAAGCTTTTCGCTTCTTTTATTTTGTTCCAAAAATTCTGTCTCCTGCATCTCCTAGTCCTGGACAGATATATTTATTTTTATTTAATTCTCTATCAATATGAGCACATACTATTTTTACATCAGGATGTTTCTTGGTTACAGCTTTTAATCCTTCTGGAGCTGCGATGATACATAAGAAATTAATCTTCTTTACTCCTTTTCCTTTTAACAATTCAATGGCATCTAATGCAGATCCACCGGTTGCTAACATAGGGTCAAGTAAGAATACTTCTCTTTTTTCAATTCCTTTTGGAACCTTAAAGAAATAATTTACTGGTTCGAATGTTTCTTCGTCTCGATACATTCCTATGTGTCCGATTTTAGCATTAGGTACGGCACTAATTACACCATCTAGCATTCCCATACCTGCTCTTAAGATTGGAACGAAAGCAAATTTATCTTCTTCTAATGTTTTTGCTTTCATTTTTTCGATTGGAGTTTTAATTTCTACTGTTTTTAATTTTACGTCTTTCATTGCTTCGTAACAAAGTATGGTAGATATTTCTCCAATTAATTCACGGAACTCTTTTGTTCCTGTTTTTTCATCTCTTAAAAGTGTTAATTTGTGTTCTATTAACGGATGTTTCAATTCAATAACATTCTTCATACCTTATCTCTCCTATTTTTTATGTTTTTTATTATTGTTATTATGTGGTTTATCCATTTCTTCACGAATGGCTTTGATAATATCTTCTTTTAATTCTACTGTTAATTCTTGTTTGATATCTCTTTTTAATTTATTGATATCTTGTTTTACTTCTCTTCTATCTTCTTCTACTAAAGTTGCTACTGGTTTCTTATTTCCTCCTAATAATACGTTTAGTAAGATACCTATGATTGCAGCTAAACTCATTCCTGAGATTGTTAGAGATAGATCTCCACTAACGATAGATACTGCTGCTCCACCTAAACCTAATACTAACATGGATGATGCAACTATAACATTTTTTGGATTTTCAAAGTCTGTTTGATTTTTAATTAATACTTTTAAACCATTTACTGCAATAAATCCATATAGTAGTAAAGATACTCCTCCAAGAACTGCATTTGGAATAGTAGATACTAGTGCAGTAAATTTACCAAAGAATCCAATGATAATTGCAAAGATAGCTGCAAGTCCAATTACTTTTACACTAGCTACTTTTGTCATTCCTACAACAGATGTGTTTTCACCATAAGTAGTATTTGCTGGTCCACCTAATGCTCCAGCAATAAATGTTGCAAGACCATCACCTAATAAGGTTCTATCAAGTCCTGGTTCTTTAATTAAATCTCTTCCAATAATATTGCTTAATGAAGTATGATCTCCAATATGTTCACACATTGTAACAAGTGCTATTGGAGCAATTGTCATAAGTGCTGTGAAATCTAATCCATAATCTTTAAATACTAATTTGAATTTTGGTATTGCAAACCAACTAGCTTCTGCTACTGGTTTGAAATCAATCATTTGTAGACATACTGCTACAATATATCCGGTAATAATACCTACTAAGAATGGGATTATTTTGAAAAATCCTTTGGCCTTTGTCATCACAATTGCTGTTGTTAGGAAAGATACAGCGGCAACTGTAATTACTTTCCAATCTAGATTATTTCCACTTGCTAGTCCAATTTGTCCGATAGCAGATGGAGCTAGTCCTAAACCAATAATCATAATCATTGGTCCAATTACTACTGGTGGTAATAATTTTTCTAACCATGCCTTTCCAGCAAAGTGAATGATGATTGCTACTAGGATGTAGATTAAACCTACTACCATAATACCGGTCATAGCTCCGGCAATTCCTGCTTTTGTATAAGCAGCTGCTACTGGTACAATGAAGGCAAATGAACTTCCCAAATAGACTGGGGATTTTCCTTTGGTACATAGAATATAAATTAATGTACCGATACCAGATGTTACAAGTGCTACTGGGATTGTTAATACTTCTTTTCCAGCAGCGGCATTTACAAGGATTGGAACTAATATTGTTGCCCCAAACATTGCAAATAAGTGTTGAAACGCTAAGATGATCGATTCTTTTAGTGGTGGCATTTCATTGATATCATATGCCATCTTTTGACTATTCATTTTTATCTCTCCTCTCTATAGGGTCAATGTTTCAAAAAAAAGAAGGGATTTCAAAAAAGAAATACCTTCTAAATATTAAATATTGAAACGATTGTTATAGCTAAGAAAGAAACAATAGTACCTTGAATAGTCATTTTCTTAAGTACATCTTTCTTACGCATATTTTCACACCCTTTATATAAGAATATTATAATTCTTTTTAAAATGCAAGAATTATTTTTACTTTATTTCTTCTAATGCTTTTGCTAATTGATCAGGACATGAAGTATCTTTTAATCCACATTTAATTCCTTTTAATTTTTGTTTTACAACTTCTATATCTTGTCCTTCTACTAAGGAAGCAATCCCTTTTAAATTTCCATTACATCCTCCTGTAAAAGAAAGATTATGGATTTTACCATCTTCTATATCAAAATTAATTTCTGTGGAACAAGTTCCATGAGTTTTATAAGTCTTATGCATTTTATTCCTCCTTCTCTTCTTCTAATATTGTATCTACTATTTTATCTTTATCTATGATTGTTAGTATAAGAAGAACAATCACTAAGAATAATAAAAATACAGATCCAAATAATATAATATTAAAGTCTTCATGTTTTTCTCTCGTTGTATCTAAATAAGTATCTGATAATTGTATTTCATTGTTTTCTTCTTTTACAAAACTACTCAAACTATCTACCGCTAACTGTTTGGTATGATCTTTCATTTCTACTAAGTATCCAAATACTCTAACAGTATCTGGCTTTTTTGTTATTTTTTCATTTGTATAATCTATGATAGCTTGATAAGTACTGATTTCATTTTCATTAATTGCGATAACATATAAATCATCTTTTTCCATTACTAGGTGAAATCCTAAATTTGTTTCTTCTGAAAATGCAAATTTCTCAGACATTTTATCTATTGTAATATAGGTATATTCCTCAATACTTTCTATTTCTTTTATTGATCTAATTTCTTCTTTTTCTTTATAAAGTCTAAAAGAGCAAATGAAAAGAATTGCCAAAATCAAAGTATAGATTAGGCAAAGAATTGTTTTTACAAAAATTCTTTTCTTCTTCTCTTTCATATTATTCTTTCCTTTTAAATATTATCAAACAATCTATCTATATTTTCTCTTGGTACTAGCATTTTCATACTTTGTTCTACATGGAATGTATATTTAAAGTTATCAATCTTATATTCTTCTCCATCTAAACACCAAGAGGTTGTTACAGGAGATAAGAATTCTATTTCAAAGTTATTGGTTTGATAATAGGTAACTCCTGGAATTGATTTTGCATCTACGTTTCCAATTTGTATTAATAATCTAGATAATTCTTTAAAAGAATTTACATTTGCTAGAGCAACTTCAAACATATTATCATTTAATTTTACATCATAATAAACATCTGGTTGTCCTGCTATTCTAGAGGAGTTTGAAATAAAGATAAAAGAGTATTGTCCCTCGTGTTCTTCTCCATTTACTTTGTATTTTATATTATAAGTATTTATCTTTGGTCTAAATTGTTTTAAGCCATATAAGACATAGGCTAATTTTCCATATTTTTCTTTTAAACTTCTAGGAGTTGCATAAGCCATATCAATATAGTCTCCTAGACAAGCTACATATACAAAGATTCTATCATTGATATAACAAACATCTATTTTCTTTACTTTTCCTTGTAATACAATTTCAAGATCTTTATAGACGTTTCCAGTTAGTCCATACATTCCTCCTACATCATTGGTACTTCCCATAGGTAGTGGTGCGATAACTAATTTCTTTTTTCTTTTCATATTTCCGGAAACAACTTCATTTAGAGTTCCATCTCCTCCACCACTTACTACTAAATCAATATCATCTGGTAGAGCTTGAATGATGTTTTCAGCATCTTTTACTCCTTGTGTGAAAATAATTCTTGTATCATATCCATATTTTCTTAAGATGTCATAAAACTCTTCATAAGTCTTTATTTTTCTTTTCTTTCCACTTTCTGGATTCATTATTATTACACATTTTTTCATAATAAATTCCTCCTTGTCCCCTATTTCTATTTTATTATAACATCTTTATAAAAAAAAAGAATGTTTTCATTCTTTTTCATTTAATTCTATTCCAAATATATAAGCTGATCTTACTTGTGAAATTCTAGCATATCCTAAATCATTAGGATGTAATCCATCATTTGTATATTTCGCATCAAAGTTACCATTTGCATCTTTCAATTCATTAAACATATCAATATAGATTACGTTATGAGAATCACAATACTCTTTTAAAGTAAGATTCATTTCTTTAATGGTTTCATTGTTTCTTTGTAATACCATTGCTGGGGATACTCCTTGATTTACTGGATAAATCGATTCTAAGTAAATCTGAGCTTTTTTTCTATTTTCTTGGATATTAGATATGATTGTTTCAATATTCTTAATTGCTTTTTCTTTAGCTGTTGTCTCATCAAACATTACATCATTAGTTCCAATTAGTAGGAATACACTAGTAGGATTATATTGATATACTAGAGAATCCATTCTTTCTAGGATATCTTTTGTTTTATAACCAGAAACACCACTTTTTATGATAGGTAAATCATGATAAATACTATCAATTGGATAGAAGTCTGTTATAGAGTCTCCTAAAAAGACTATATTTTCATTCTTACGAATGTCAGAAACACTCTTTGTAGCTTTTTCTTTATAAACTACTTTCTCTACTACTTCTGGTTCTTTTTTACTATTTACAATTCCTTGTAAGATTAGAATTCCTATAAAGATAGCAGCAAATATCATTAAATACTTTGTATCCTTTTTACTCTTCATATATCACACCTACTTGTCATTATACTCTTATGATTTCTAAAATACAATCATTTCACTTTTCTTTTTTTTCTATTTTTTATTTTCTTATAGGACCATACAATTCCATAAGTCATTGCTTTTCTTAAAGACTCTATTAAGAAACATCCAACATATATTATTATGGCCATTACAAATAGTAAAAGAATCGCTTTTTTACTTGCTCCAAAACGTGTTACATCTAACCATTTATATAAAACCATACGTAGATTATAGTTATCATGGATAAAATAAATACCTAGAGTAGTACTTGCCATATAATTAATTATTTTATTTGTTTTTATTGTTATACTTTCAAAGAATAAACAGTAAACTACTGTTTGTAGAATTACTAGTACACTGGCATAAGAAGTAAAAGATTTCTTAATAACAGTACCCCAATATCCTATTAGTTTACTATTTAATAATTCCATTTTTTCTCCTAAATAGAAGAAACCTATTCTTGTTGCGACAATAAAGAAGAATGCAAATACTAATAAGAATAACCATGTTCTTTTTGGAATATTCTTAAAGATTAAATTTTCTTTGATTGGGAATCTCTTAAAATAAGATCCAATATAGTACATTGTTACAAAATGAATAATATTATATCCATCATTTTTAATAAATACTCCATCGGTAAAGATTGGAATAAAACATAATAATAGTATTATCAAAGCTAAAAACTTCTGATAATCCTTTTTTGTCATATTCATCGTTACTTTATTTAGATAAGGAGATAATAAATATATAATTGCATAACAATTAAAGAACCAATACGTACTATGAAGAGGAGATAATTCTATCATTACTTGTACTTTTGGAAATACCATGAAATTTCCAAAGATTAAGATTGCTAAAATGATAACATTATATAACCAACCTGTTCCAAGTAAGCGAAGAATCTTAGATGGTTTTGTTGTTTTCTTTTCTCCTGAAAAGTATCCGGTTAAGAATACTAAGGAATTTACATGAACAATTAGTATTCCAATTAATATTCTTGTTATAAAATCATAGGGTTCTCCATATCCTGAAAATATTTTTCCATGTAAAATAATATGCCATAGAATAATAAAGAATATTGAAAAGATACGCATGAGTTCAAAATTCGATTGCTTTTCTTTTAGCATTCAACCTACCTCCCTCATTTTAAGTTTATTATAAATCCTCTTTTTTGTCTAGAAAAAGAGGGAAATTAATCATAGGAATCCTTGTGAAATCAAAGAAATAATGATAAAATTATTTCTGGGTGAAAATATGAAAAAAGTTGCTAGATTATATGTTGTAGTACCTTGTTACAATGAAGAAGAAGTACTAGGAGAAACCAATAAACGATTAAATGAAAAGATTAAGAAATTAATTCAAAAGAAGAAAATTTCTGAAGATAGTAGAATTTTGTATGTAAATGATGGATCTAAAGATAAAACTTGGGATATTATAGAAGATTTGCATAATGAAAGTCCTTATGTAGAAGGAGTTAAATTATCTCGTAATAGAGGTCATCAAAATGCATTACTTGCTGGATTAATGACTGCTAAGAATTATGCAGATATTATTATTTCTATGGATGCTGATCTTCAAGATGATATTGATGCTGTAGATGAAATGATTGATAAATACTATGATGGTTGTGATATCGTTTATGGAGTTAGAAGTTCTAGAAAGAAAGATACTTTCTTTAAGAAGTTTACTGCAGAAGGATTCTATAAATTTATGAAGTTTATGGGAGTAGATATTGTATTTAATCATGCTGATTATAGACTTACAAGTAAGAGAGTATTAGATGAATTATCTAATTATAAAGAAGTTAATTTATTTTTAAGAGGATTATTCCCATTAATTGGATTTAAAACTGATGTAGTTTATTATGAAAGAGCAGAAAGATTTGCAGGAGAATCTAAATATCCATTAAAGAAGATGCTTGCTTTTGCTTGGGAAGGAATTACTTCTTTTACGGTTAAACCTTTAAAAATGATTATGAATTTAGGTTTAATCATTGCATTCTTTTCTTTCTTATTCTTACTATGGGTAGTTATTGGATATTTTACTGGTAATAGTGTTTCAGGATGGACTACTATTATTGTTCTATTATGTTTCTTTAGTGGAATCCAAATATTCTGTATTGGAATTATTGGAGAATACTTAGGAAAAGTATATATTGAAGCAAAAGAAAGACCTAGATTCTGTATTGAAAAGGAAATTCATCATGATAAATAGAATTAAAGAAAATAAAAATACTATTATCATTTATGCTATTATTATTCTTTTGCTTTTCTTACAACATAATGTTGTATGTATGTATTTTGATGACTTTGGAAATGCTTCTCTAAGTTATGCTCATACAATTCCTAATGTTGCTGGTACTAATTTCACCTTTGCTCAATTATTTGAAGCAGCTGGTCATACTTATCTTCACTATGGAGGAAGAATTCTATATGGTATGATTGCTTCTTTATTACTAAAAAATGGAATTAAACCTTTTATGATGTTACAAGTATTTGTCATAACCGGTATTATTTATTGTATTTGTGAAATTATCACAACTCTTACAAAGAAAAAGAGTACTATCTACCCTATTCTTTGTATGATTTTATATATGTTATTTGATATTTCGATTCTTCGTCATGGAATCTATTGGGCATCTGCATCTGTACTATATGTATGGCCATTACTTCCATTCTTTGCATCTATTCTTCTTTATTTAAAAACAATTCAAAAAGTGAAAGATAATGAGAAAGTATCTTATATCAAATATATCTTATTAAGTACTCTATATATTGTTTTCTCTGTTTTTTCACAAGAACAGATTGGAGTTGCTTATCTTGTATTCTTATTCTTTTATATCGTATTTGATCATATAAGGGAATGGAAAAAATATTTAAAATATGATATCTATCCTTTTATTCTAGGAATTGCTACTTATTTGGTATTATTCTTAGCTCCTGGAAATTGGGAAAGAATGGGATTAGAAACAAATGCTGGTTTTGCAAATCAATCTTTCTTCGGAAAAATTTATATGAATCTTCCTAAGATTATTGAATTATTCTTTAAATCAAAGACTAGTATTTATATTAATATATTTGTTTCTATATTATTAATCTTCTTAGTATCTTTCTTGATTAAAAATTATAAAAAGAATAAATATTATTTCTTATTAGTATTTCCTATTATAGGAATGGCAGTAAATTATGTTTTATTTGAAAAACAGTATTATCATTATGTTTGGTTTACTACTTTAGTGGGAATTGGTATTCTTTGCTCTATGTTTATTGCTCTACTTGTTTATTATATTCAAAAAAAAGAATTACCTGTTCTTAGTCTTTCTTTAGCAGCAGTATGTTCTGTATTCTGTTTATTGATGGCTCCTTATACAGTAGATCGTTCTGTAATACCTTGTGTATTTATGATGTTTATTCCAATCATTATGATTGGTATGGATATGTTTTCTAAAAATACTACAACTAAGACATTAATCATTTTATTAGTTATTATTTGTACGTATTTTGGTCTTGATAATGCTATTCATATTTATATTGGATATCATAATAATTATGGAATTCATCAAGAAAACTATGAAAAATTAGAGAATTATGAAAAATATGAAGAGAATAATACTGTGAAATTATGTAAGGTAAAGTATGAGAATCATTCCTATGGTTCTACTCAACCTTATGAATTTGGTAATTATTATTGGATTCAACAATATTTTGATTTACCAACAGATTTAGAGTTAGAATGGGATGATTGTTATGATACAGAAGATTAAGAGCTTTTTACAACAATTCATTAAATTTGGTATGGTTGGAGTTATTAATACTTTAAGTTCATGGCTTTTCTATTACACATTATTATTCTTTAACGTTCATTATATTCTAGCAACCACTATTGCTTATGTATTAAGTTCTATTATTGGATTTACCCTAAATAAAATATGGGTATTTAAGAGTAAGGGTAAAGTTAGTTCTTCTCTTATGAAGTATATTGTGACATATGGAAGTTCTTACTTATTAAATATTGGACTTATGTATACTTTTGTTGATCTATTACATATTTCTGATAAACTTGCTCCTATTTTGGTATTATTCTTTACTATTCCTTATAATTATATTTTTAGTAAATTATGGGTATTTAAGAATAAAGAAATTCCAAAAGAATATAAGAATCATACTTTTGCAATTTGTGCTTATAAGGAAAGTGAATACTTAGAAGAATGTATTCAGTCTTTAAAGAATCAAACTGTTAAATCTAATATTATTCTTTGTACTTCTACTCCTAGTGAATTCTTAGAGAAGATTACTAAGAAGTATAAAATTCCTTATTATGTTAAAAAAGGAAAAAGTGATATTCAAGATGATTGGAACTTTGCTATATCTAAATGTGATACCGATTTAGTAACAATTGCTCATCAAGATGATATTTACTTAGAGAATTATTTAGAAAATGTATTAACTGGATATACTGGACGTGAATTAATGCTATTTACAGAACAGTATTATTATAAGAATGGTAAGATTGATAAGGATAAGAATGGTCCTATTAAGAAGTTATTAAAATTACCTCTTAGAATTCGTTTTTTAAGAAATATTCGATTCTTTCGAAAATTAACTTTGGCTTTTGGTAATACGATTAATTGTCCATCTGTTACTTATCATAAGAATTTAATTCCTAATCCTATTTTTACTTCTGATTTAAAGTTTGCATTAGATTGGGATACTTTCTTAAAGATATATTCTATGAAGGGTAAAATCTATTATAATTCTAAACCATCTATTTATTATCGTATTCATGATAAAGCTACTTCTAAAGAGTTTATTGTGGATAATAAAAGATATGGAGAAGATGTTATTATGTTCTCTAAGTTTTGGCCTAAATGGATGGTTAAAATACTTATGAAATTCTATGTAAAATGTTATGATGTTTACAAATAAAAAAAGCGATATTATCGCTTTTTTATTTTAGATTCCATACTTCTTCTAAATAGTTATATCGATCTTTAATATTTTGTTCTTGTTTTTCTGTAAGAGTATATCTTTCTCTTATCTTTTCATGTATCTTTTTAATTTCTTCTAGATGATTTTTCTTCTTTGTAAGAGAGGTAACATTATCTCCATGTAATCGATAATAGTTTAGAGCTTTATTCTTATAAGCTACTTTTCCAGTAGACATAACATCTAAATAGAATAACCAATCTCCTGCTTGTTTTAATTTACCAGCTTCTTCAAAGAACTCGTCATATTCTCCTTTTTTAAATAATACAGAAGATACATTACTTACTGTACAGTTTAGGTAAGAATAATTCTTTATTTCCTCTACTCCATCATTGATATAATCATGATTCCAATGAGAAGTTTTTAATAAATCTATTTCATTTCTAATAGATTTCATAATAATATATCCATCTTTATCTATAAAAGCAGTATCTGTATAAGATAATACAACATCTTTTTCTTTTAGGATTGGTTCAACAACACTTTCTAAGAAAGTAGAATCACAGTAATCATCTGCTTCTGCTATCCATAGATAATCTCCAGTGGATTCTTCATATCCCTTTCTCCATTGTTTAAAGGCTGTTCCACCATTTGTTTCATTATACTTCTTTTTTACATTGATATATGGTTTTAATTCTTCTTCTAATTGATTAATTAATTCTCTACTATTATCTGTTGAACAATCATCTAATAATAGTAATTCATATATTTTGATATTTTGATTTAGAATCGAATATATTCTTTGTAGTAAGAATTTCTCATAATTATAATTTGGTACAGCAACTGATATTTTAATAGGAGATTCTTCTAACTTACTTTGCTTTTTAGCAGCTTCTATTACTTTATTGATTGTAATATCTTCTTTTATTACATTCTTTTTTAAATTCTTAGAATAGAAATGATAGAAAGAAATTATACCACTAGCAGGAAGAATCCATCCTTTTGAAGTTGCTTTTACTAAGCCTTTATAGTATAAACGATGTTTTGTTCCTTGTTTTTGTAAAAAATCTTGTAGAAAAGGATTCTCCTCTAAATGATATTTCTTGGTATCATGATAGAATCTCTTTAAATACTTTCTTCTTTCTTTTGGATTTTCTTCTTGTGTTAAATAATAGAATAAGAAAGCAATTACTTGATTATAGATGATTGCATCCCATAACTCTTTATTCTCTTCTGTTCTTTCAATTCTCTCTTCCAATACTGATAATGCTTTCATCAGATCAAATCTTTTTTCATTTACTTTAGAGTTCTGAACAGAATTTTTTCTTTGAATATAGTGATAACAGGTATCTCCTGTATAAGCAAGATGTTCTACATTCATTAATATTGGTAGAATGGTTGGGATATCTTCATTCATCATTCCTTCTGGGAAAGGATATTTTAATAATTCTTTCTTAGGAATAATCTTATTACATGGACTAGCTGATAGACCACTATTTATCCACTCTATTTTATTCTCTGGATGGGTAATAGGAGTTGTTCTATAGTTAGAACCTCCTCCATTTTCATATTGAATATAAATGTCACAAGCAGCTAATTCTGCTTTTTCTTTTTCTAATACATTTACTAATTCTTCATAGAAATTTGGATCTATCGTATCATCAGAATCAATAAAAGAAATATAATCATATTTTGCTTCTTTAATGGCTTTATTTCTAGAATAAGCTGCTCCTTTATTTTCTTCATTATGAAGAGCTTTTACAAAGTCATATTTCTTTTCATATCCTTGAATAATATTCCATGAGTTATCAGAAGATGCATCGTCTATGAAAATGACTTCATAGTCCTTATAAGTTTGATTTAGGATTGAAGCCATACATTTATCAATATATTTTTCGGTATTATAACATGGTATGATAATAGATATTTTTTTCATGTTATACCTCCTATTAGATTTCTTCATTATTTTTCATAATATCTTTTAATAATTCTAATGAATTTACTATTTCTTGATTTCTAAAGATTAATTTTTGATAATTCTGATTCTTAAAACTTTCATTTAGAGAAGAACCTTCTTTATGAAATACTTCTAATTTTGAATCATAATAAGTAATTAAATGATCTCTATTCTTTCTATAATTTAAGAATTCTTCTTCATGATATAAGAAGGTTGCATTATAGAAAACATCTTTGTATTTTTCATAATATTTTTTAGAGAAGACTATTGCACATCCATGAACAGATACTCCTTCTTTTGATTCTGTTCCATTTTCATAATGAAGAGGTTTTACAAATTGTCTTTTAATTAACATATATAGTTTTAATATATTTCTTAATACAATATTCTTATAAATTTTAATTAATAATTTATGATATTTAATTCTTTTTTCTACTGTTTCTAATGTTTCATATACTGGGAATGGATTTACAGATTCTCCACCATTTGTGATAATCTTTGGACCCATAAAATCAAAGTTAGTTTCTTCATAACATCTATAAATTTCTTCTAAAAAGTCTTTTTGTTCAATTACGATATCATTATTTATGACACAAAGAAAATCTGGTTGATATTTCTCTACTGCGTATTTACAACCAATATTATTGGCTTTTGCGAAGCCAATGTTATCTTCATTTAAGATAAGATCTTCTGTATATTTTCTAATTTCTTTTTCTCCTTCAGGATCTAGAGAATGATTATCCACAACAATAATAGAGGTATTCTTAGAATCCTCTAATTGTTGGATGGATTTGATACACTCAATCGTATCTCTTAAGTTTTTATAATGTAATATTACAAATGAAATCATATTAAATTTCCTCAGCAAATCCTTTTTCTAATTTTCTAAATATTAATAATCCTACTAAGAATATACCAATCGCCATAATTCCTACATAGGCAATAATATTAATATCTGGTAATTGATGATAAATAAAGATATCTCTATACATATTAATAATTCCAGCCATTGGGTTTAAATTCATAATCCAACGTAATCTTTCTGGTAATAAAGTTACTGGATATAGAATTGGTGTTGCGTAGAATAACATATTTAATACAAAGGTTACAATATACTCTGTATCCTTAATATAAATATTAATGGCACTTAAGGCTAGGATTAAACCTAGAGAGAGCATAAATTGCATAATCGCAACAAATGGAAGTAATAGTAAATGCCAACTTACTCCTAAACCTCCTCCTATACAGAATAAGAAAATAATTACACAACTAATAAAGAAGTTTACTAATCCTGATAAAGCAACAGAGATGGGTAAAATTTCTCTTGGGAAATATACTTTCTTAATAATTCCTGCATTCATTCTAACGGTAATCATTCCTTGATTAATTACAGTTGTGAAGAAAGTCCATGGAATAACTCCAGCAATAAGGAATTGTAAGTAATTAGGAGTTTTTACTCTCATAATATATGGGAATACAATTGCATAGACTAATACTTGTAGTAAAGGGTTAATAAATGACCATAATATTCCTAAGAATGATCCTTTATATTTTCCTCTAATTTCTTTTTTAACGTTACTTTTAAGAAGTTCTCTATAATTATATAAATTCGTAATTAAATTCATGCTTTCCCTCCTATCCGCAAACCTTTAAGTATTCTTCAATAACTTTGTTTGTTTTTCCATCTAGTTCAACTTTTCCGTTTCTAATCCAGACAGCTCTATCACATAATTTTTCTACTGAAGGAAGGTTATGGCTTACAATAACAATTGTTTTTCCACTCTTCTTTAACTCTTGTAATTTCGCAAAACATTTATCTTGGAAGTGTTGATCTCCAACCGCTAAGATTTCATCAATTAATAAAATATCAGCATCTACGTTTATCGCAACAGAAAAAGCAAGACGCATATACATTCCTGATGAATAAGTTCTAATTGGGTTATCAATAAATTCCTCTAACTCAGAGAAAGCAATAATATCATCAATCTTACTATCAATTTCACTTCTAGTTAGTCCAAAGATAGAAGCATTAAAATAGATATTTTCTCTTCCAGTAAAGTCTTCATGGAATCCTGCTCCTAACTCTAGTAGGGATGTTAATTTACCATAAGTTTTTACAGTTCCTTTATTTGGGTAAATAATTTTTGTCATTAATTTTAATAGAGTAGATTTTCCACTACCATTGGTACCAATTAAAGCTACTGTTTCTCCCTTTTTAATTTTTAAATCTATATTATTTAGAATTGTTCTGTATTCTACTTTATTTCTTTTCCAAAAAACCAATCTTTCTTTTAATGTATTTGGTTTATCATAATAGATTTTAAATTTTTTGGTCATATTATTTACTACGATTGCATTGTCTTCTTTCATACAGTCACCTCATATACATTCTTATTTTATCAAATAATACCAAATAGTTCAACTTACTATTTTCTTTCGGTAATCCTTGGTATTTCCTTTTAAATATGTTATGATATTTATGGGAAGGTGGTTCAATGAGTAAACTGAAAAATGCAATTATAATATTAAATTACAACGACAGTGAAACTGTTGTGAAATATATTTCTCAAATAAAAGATTATTCTTCATTTGATAAAATTGTAATTGTTGATAATTGTTCTCCAGATGGATCTTTTGAAAAATTAATCAAATTAAAAAATGATAAAATTGATGTTATTCAAACAGATGGTAATAAAGGATATGCTTATGGTAATAACTTTGGTGTTCATTTCTTAGAAGAAAGTGGAGAACATTACGATTTTATTACAATTTCTAATCCTGATATTTCTGTTGAAGATAACACTGTTCATAAACTTATGAATTTCTTAGATTCTCATAAGGATGTAGCAGTAGCTGCTCCTACTATGGTAATGGGAGATGGAACTGTTTCTCCACTTGCTGGTTGGAAAGAGAGAAAACTTGATAGCGATGTTAGAGATAGTTCTATGAGACTTACTCAATGGAGAATGAAGCCTCATGTAGAATGTTATGATAAGAGTCATTTTAGCGGAGATTTCTCTTATGTAGATTGTGTTCCTGGATCTTTCTTCATGATTAAATATGATGCATTTAGGGATGTTAATTATTTTGATGAGAATACATTTTTATTCTTTGAAGAAGATATTTTAGGAAAAAGATTAAAAAATAAAGGATATAAAGTAGTCGTTTTAAATAAAGAAAAGTTTATTCATTATGAGTCTGTAACAATCAATAAAAACTTAAAATACTTAAGAAAATACAAAGCTCTTCAAAAGAGTAAACGTTATTATCACAAGACCTATAATGAAGAATGCCAAGGACTTGGAAGACTTAATTTATTAAAATTAGATTTTGCTACTTGGTTAGGTATTATGGAAATCAAAAATGAAAATTCAAAATTTTATAAAGTAAGAAAAAACATTAGAGAACATTTAAAATATGATGGAATTATTATGATTCTTATGAAATTCTTTATCTATTTCTTAATTTTAATCTTATTCCCTATTCGTTATTTGATTCGAAAATTAAGAAAAAATAAAAGAGTATGTTACTTCTCTTTGGTTACATGGAAATGGATTAAGCAAAGACCTCATTTTGTGGCTTTAAAATTATGTGATAAGTTTAAAGTAGATTATCGTTATTTGGATTTAAAAGAAAAATATAAGGATGAGCAACATAAGAATACGAATCATCATCTTGTTTCTAATAAGATTGATAATCCAAATTTAAGAATTAAACCTTATTATATTTATCCAGGAGATAGAAAATATAGAATTCATAGAGCATTTGCTTATTTAAAGATTGTTTTATTCAATTATGATATCTTTATTTTTACACAACCAAATCAAATTGATACAATTTTCTTAAAAGCATTAAAACTAAATAAGACTAAAATTTATTATGAATGTATGGATAATTATATTGGTTGGGAAAAAGAAAAGAATTATTTTGAATTTAAAGAGAAATCTTTAATAGATGCTAGTATCAATGTATTTGTAAGTTCTCAAAAATTATTAAATGATATTTCTAAGAAGTATAATGTTCCAAAGGAAAAATTCTTCTTAGTAAGAAATGGATATGATCATCATTTATTTGATCATTATAAGAAAGAGAAAACAAAGATTGTTAATCCTTCTATTACTTATATTGGAACTATTGATGAATGGTTTGATATTAAAAATATTGTAAGTTATGCTAAAAAACATAAAGATTATAACTTCAATATTATTGGTCCAATTAATCCTTCTGTTAAGAAAGAGATAGAAAATATTAAATTAGATAATTTTATCGTACATGGACCTATTGAACATGATTTGGTACCTGCTCATATTGAAGATAGTACGATTATGATCATGCCATTTATTATTAATGATATTATTCTATATGTAGACCCTGTTAAAGTATATGAATATTTATATTTTAAAAAGAATATTGTTTCTAGTTATTGGTCTGAATTAGATCAATTTAATGGTTTAATCTATTATTATCATGATGATAAAGATTTTGAAAAAGCAATAGATGATGCCTTACATAATAAATTTAAAGAGAATAAAAAGTATCAAACTATTATGGAAGAAGCTAAGTGGGATAATCGATTAAAAATTTATTTAGATACATTGGAGGGTAATAAATAATGAAAAAGATTAGAGTAATGAGTGTATTTGGTACAAGACCTGAAGCTATTAAGATGGCACCTCTTGTAAAAGAGTTAGGAAAAAGAAAAGAAGTTCAAAATATTGTTTGTGTTACAGCACAACATAGACAAATGTTAGATCAAGTACTTGAAACATTCAAAATTAAACCAGATTATGATTTAGATATTATGAAACAAGGACAAACATTATCTGATATTACATCAAGAGTTTTATATGGACTTGAAGATGTTATGAAAGAAGCAAAACCTGATATCGTTCTTGTTCATGGAGATACGACTACTACTTTTGCAGGAGCACTTGCTGCTTTCTATAATCAAATTGATATTGGACATGTAGAAGCTGGTCTTAGAACAAATGATAAGTATTCTCCATATCCAGAAGAGATGAATCGTCAAATGGTTGATTGTATGACAGATATGTATTTTGCTCCTACGAAATTAAGTAGACAAAATTTATTAGATGAGAATATTGATAAAGATAAGATTTATGTTACTGGTAATACCGCAATTGATGCGATGGCAACAACAGTTAAAAAGAATTATAAACATCCTGAACTTGATTGGATTAAGGATAATGAAAGATTAATCTTAGTAACAGCTCATAGAAGAGAAAACTTAGGAGATCCTATGAGACATATCTTTAAAGCTATTCGTAAGATTGTAGATGAATTTCCAGATGTCAAAGTACTATATCCAATCCATTTAAATCCAAAAGTAAGAGATGTTGCTCATGAAGTATTAGATGGATGTGACAGAGTTAAATTAATTGAACCATTAGAAGTATTTGATTTCCATAACTTTATTAATAAGAGTTATATGATTATGACAGATTCTGGTGGTATCCAAGAAGAAGCTCCTTCTCTTGGAAAACCTGTCTTAGTACTTCGTGATACTACTGAGAGACCAGAAGGAATTGATGCTGGCACCTTAAAACTAGTTGGTACAGATGAAAAGACAATTTATAAAGAAGCTAAAATCTTACTTACTGATAAGAAAGCTTATGACAAGATGAGTAAAGCATCTAATCCATATGGAGATGGACATGCTAGTGAAAGAATAGCAGATGCTATTATAGAAAGATATCAAGAAAAAAAGAAGTAAAATTACTTCTTTTTTTTGTCATCTTCAAATGGTAAATCAAAGATTGCTTTTGATAAGGTATTGATATTGGCATATCCATACTTTTCATCTGGTTCTAGATAAGTACCTTCTGCCCATTCATTCCATGCATTAATGAATATAAATCTCTTATCTTCTGGATTTCTTTTTCTTGTCTCTTCAACAATAATTCTTAGCCATTGATAATAACTCTTTAAACTATAATTATAATAGATTAAATATTCTTTCTTTCTAGCAGCATTATCCCATCCCATGGTTGCGGAATAAAAGAATGGTTTTGGATGAAGATTATTACGATATAATAATTCACAGTCTTCTATGATTTCTTTATAGTTAAATACAAGTGGTGTGTCAATAAATGGAGCATCTTTACTAAAGTATCCCATTCCATGAGGCGCAAAATCATTTTCTGCATCTACTACATCAATATAGTCTGGTGTTGGATCTTTTAGAGAAGTCGTTGCGATGACATAGATTTCCCCTATTCCACATTTTTTTGCATATTCTTTCCATTTCACTACTAATTCTTTAAAATTTGGAATAATGGATGGACGATATACCATAATAATTGGTTTATCATCTATTTTAATATATCTAGGATCTGTAATATATTTCTTTAAATCCAAAATAAATTTTTTGTAATCATCTTCTTTATACTCTTGTTTCATTAATACTTCTTTTTGTAATCCATCCCATGTTCTAGTCCAGTTTTCATTAGCCCAATACAAACAGAATGGGAAATCAATATCTGATTTTAAGAAGATATCTAATGGCTTTTCTAATAGTCTTTTTCCAGAAAACCAATAATAGTAAAAAGCAAATCCATATAATCCATGTCGTTTTGCTAAAGCAACTTGTTTACGAATCGTTTCTTCATTATCTAATGTATAATATCCAATATCTTTATGAGGAACTCTAGGTTGATAATGACCATCAAAATGAGGAGTTGCTTTTTTGGTATTTGTCCATTCCATGAATCCTTTTCCCCACCATTTATCATTTTCTGGGAAACGATGATATTGTGGCAAATAAAAGGCAATTGTTTTAATATCTGTTTTATATTTTGAAAAGTTCATATTGTCTTGATAAGTACTATCATATATTTGTTTTGTTTCATCTTCTGAATTATCGATTAGAGTAATTTCTAAAGGTTTTTGTTCTCTCTTTTTCCGTTTGAATTTTCCTTTTAATTCTGTTAGTTTTCTAAGAGGAACAGTTACTTTCCAACTCTTACTTTCTAATACTTTATCTAATTCACTTCTAAATACTGTAGCTTTCTCTTCAAATTCATTTCTTTCTCTTTTTAATTCACTAATTTCATCCTGTAATTTTGATATATACAATTTATAAGTATATTCATCTGCTTCATAACTATTAACGTCTACTTCTTGAATATTCTCTTCTGTTTCATTAATAATTCTTAAATTAGTATAACCATTTCTATCACTTAGAATATTCATAACTTTTTCTATCGTTATTTCTGATCGAATCGTATCAGAATCATCAAAATCATTATTCTTGATAATATCCCAAATCTTTTGAATAGATTTTGGTCTTACCCAGAAGATATCTCCTGGAAAGTTTAGGATATCGTAATAGCTAATATCACATTTTGGATATAGTCTATGAACAATTTCTTCTACTTTATTTTGATCTCCTGTTCTAGGAGTTTTTTTATAGATTTCAGAATAGACAATTCCTAATTTCTTATTATTTTCAAATTGATAAAGAATAGATTCAATATTCTCTTTTGTACCTAAAAGATTATAAATTGATTTTAGTCGATAATCATTATCAATTTTATTATTCTTTTTCTCTTTTGCATATAAATGCAAAATATATTCATATTTGTTATGAATATTTTTCATTTGCTTGATAAAAGAATGCAAACTATTTTTTGTAGTACTAGATACTTCAATTGTATATTTCTTAATACTTAGTTGTTTTTTGATATATTCTTCTATCTCTAGTTTTTTCTTTCTTTCATTGGTTTCGATAAATAAATCATAATGATAGGGAATAAGCTTTAATTGTTCTAGAATATCGCCCATTGATTCAACATAAGGGGCATATATTTGAACCGCCATTCTTTTCGTAATTTTTGAACTCTTTTTATCCTTTCTAGTCGTTTTTAAAACTATTCCTTCCATATGAACCTCCTGAATATATCTTTTATGATGCTCTTCTTAGACGTGTTTCATTTTCTTCTGCTGCTTCATCATATAATTTCAATATTTCATCTGCACACCTATCAATTAAGAAATAATCTTTCGCAAAGCGATAGGCATTTTTCCCCATTCTTTTTATTTCATTTCTATGATTATAGAAGTATTTTATTTTTTCTTTTAAATCTTCTGGATCTCCTGCTTTAAATAATAATCCTGTTTCGTGATCTTGAATAAGTTCTTTGGTTCCTCCAGAGTCTGATCCTATAACAGGAATTTGTCCCATCATAGCTTCTACTGTTACTCTTCCAAAAGCTTCTTTTTTAGAAGATACAATTTCTACATTTACGTCTTTTCTAACGTCTTGTATGTTTCCAACTTGACCTAGTACTTTTAACCATTTATATTTTGATGGGTTTATTCCTAAACTTTCTAGGCTACCAGATCCCGCTAACCAAAGTTCAATATTATTATATCCTTCTTTTCTTAGTTCTTCAATTGCTTTTATGGTAATATCTTGACCTTTTGCTTTATTAATCATACCTGTTTGAAGACATATTAGTTTTTCACTGTGATTTTTTAGGAACATTTTATTTGGATTAATATTCTTTTTATCTACTCCATTGTATATGACTCTTACTCTATCATCAGATACTTTATTTTTGAATTTTTCTCTTAGTGTTTTTGATACACATACTAAGTAATTATTCTTACCAGCAATCTTTCTATAATATTGTCTTTCACTACATAATGGATACATAGAGAAGTCTTCATCTCCAAATTCACGAATATGCCAGATATGAGGAACTCCCATTATTTTACTTAATCGATATCCAAAATCTACTACACTAGTATTGGAATGAATAATATCAATTTTTTCATTCTTTAATAACTCTGCCATCTTATGAGCTAAGAAGTCATTACGCCAATCATCTTCTCTTCTCCAATTTCTTTTTTCTTCATTAAAATTATTATCTTTTACTTTAATCCATCTTTCAAAAGGAACATAATAAATCTTTACTTTTCTCTTTTTTAATTCATGCAAAAAACTTCCATAATTATATGGAACTACTACTATGAAATTACATCTATTACTTAATTTATCAATTAGACCGAGTAAAGAAAAACTTGCTCCATTAATCATACTTTCATGAGCGATTAATAAAACGTTAGGTTTCATAATGATCCCCCCAGATTATGTTCCCTATCCTATTCTTATAATCATTATATCGTAATTTGTTTTTGAAGTAAATTAAAAGCAAAAAAAAAGAAGAATTTCTTCTTCTATTTTAATTGATCTCCTACATAGCTTCCCCATAACAGATCTGTTTTTTCATCATTAAACTTAATATATCCAGCTGTTGGGATAAAGGTTAATTCTCCAAAATATATTTTATCTTTTAATAGATATAAATCTACTCTTACAAAATTGAATGGAGCAGATAGTTTATCGATAATTTGAAGAATCTTTTTACTATTTTTTGGCTTTCGTACTTTGATGTTTAATTTTTCAAATCCTTCAATATTAATATTAATTGGTTTCCAATCTTCATCAAATACTACTCTTTTACGGTCATCCCCTACTACTCTTTCTGTATAAAGAATTTTTCTTCTTACACCTTTTTCATCAATAAAGCAAAAACACTTTAAATCATCTGGAATATTATGATTAGAATCTAACATTAATTTTTCAGCAACGATTCTAGGTTTTACATAGTTATATAATAATTCACCATGAATATTACCAAATTTTATTTTTACTAAACGATTCATATAAGCACATAATTCATTTAAATCTTCTTTTGTTTTATCCATAACAATATAATTTGAACTACTTGCGTTATTTGTTTTTAATACAAAAGAATTTGGTAACTTTTCTAAATCTTTTACAGTAATTCTTCTTTTACTAAAATAGTGAGGAATTAAATGCTCTTCTCCTATGGTTTCCTTTACATATTTTCTTACTTTATGTTTATCTGCATAGAAAGAGTAGCATTTTGCTTTTTTAAGATTGACTTTATTCGCATTTAATTTTTCTGTAAATGTTTTGGGATTATCAATGTTTATTTCTTTTCCCATTACAGCTTGAAAGGAATCTTTTACAAACTTCTTTCTATCTTTTTTTATGTTTTTTTTATTTTGTTTTGATGCATTCTCAAAAGAATCCCACAACTCATAGGCATACTTTGTCATGTTATATCCCATCTATATCACTCCCTGTGATTATTATATCAAAATTAAAGAAAAAAAGAAGCTTATTTTCTTTTTTGATAAGCTTCTTTATATTCTCCTGATAAGATATTATCTACCCAATCTTGATGATTTAAGTACCAATCAATGGTTTCTTTAATACCTTCTTCAAAAGTATGAGTTCTATCCCATCCTAATTCTTTTTCTGCTTTGGTAGAATCAATGGCATAACGTAAGTCATGACCTTTTCTATCAGCAACGAATTCGATTAAGTCTTCACTCTTTCCTAATTGTTTTAAAATTGTTTTTACTACAGTAAGATTTGTTCTTTCAGAGTGTCCTCCTAAGTTATAAACTTCTCCTACTCTTCCTTTTCTTACAATCATGTCTACTCCAACATTATGGTCATATACATGAATCCAGTCTCTTACATTTTCTCCTGTACCATATACTGGTATTTTTTCATCTCTCATAGCTTTTGAGAATACTACTGGGATCAATTTCTCTGGGAATTGATATGGTCCATAGTTATTAGAGCAACGTGAGATTGTTACTGGTAGACCATAAGTTCTATGGTATGCCATAACTTGTAAGTCAGCTCCTGCTTTACTAGCAGAATATGGACTAGACGTTTTAATTGGATTTTCTTCTGTGAATAATAGATCAGGTCTATCAAGTGGAAGATCTCCATATACTTCGTCTGTAGATACTTGATGATATCTAATGTTTCCATGATTTCTACATGCATTCATTAAAGTCATAGTTCCTAATACATTTGTATCTGCAAATAAATTAGGATTTTTAATACTATTGTCTACGTGAGATTCAGCAGCAAAGTTAATGACTACATCAAAATGTTCTTCATCAAATAATTTATCTACAAATTCTTTGTCTCTAATATCTCCATGTACAAATTTAAAATTCTTTTTTGTTTCTACTAATTCTTTAATATTATTGTAATTTCCTGCATATGTTAGAGCATCCAAACAAACAAATTCCTCGTCTGGATATTTTTCTGTAACATAATGACAGTAGTTACTTCCAATGAAACCGGCTCCTCCGGTAATTAAAGTCTTCATAAATTCTCCTTTATTTTAAATTTTCTAACCACCATTTTTTAGATTTGGTTAATTGTTTACAATATCTGTCCGTAGCATCTTGCCAACTAGGTAATCTCTTAAATCCAGCTTCTTCTAATTTATCTTTTGATAATTTAGAGTTTCTTGGACGATAAGCAATTTTAGACATATCTTTTCCTGCATAATATTCTTCTGTTGTTACTGGATTAATCTTTGTTGCTTTTCCATTACTTTCCATAATGTATGCAGCAAATTCTGCCCATGAACAATATCCTTCATTATTAACATGGTAAGTTCCATACTTATCTGTTTCAGCCATTTCTACTAATAGTTTTGCTAAATCAACGGTATAAGTTGGACTTCCTACTTGATCATTAACTACTTTTAATTCTGGATATTTATCTGATAATTTAAGCATTGTTTTTACAAAGTTATTTCCATTTTCTCCAAATACCCATGAGATACGAGTGATGAAGTGTTTTGGATTTCTTCTTACTTCTTCTTCTCCTTCCCATTTGGTTCTTCCATATACGCTCTTTGGATTTGGAATATCTTCTTCTGTATAAGTTTCTTCTAATGGTTTTTCGCCATCAAAGACATAGTCTGTTGACATATAAACCATCTTAGCACCTACTTCGATAGAAGCATCTGTAAGATTCTTTGTACCTTCTCTATTTACTTTTTCACAAGCGTCTGATTCAACTTCTGCTTTATCAACAGCAGTCCAAGCAGCACAGTGGAAAATAACATCTGGCTTATAAGCTTTTACAATTTTCATGACGGTATCACGATCTGTAATATCCATATCTTTACTTCCTAAAGCTAAGATATCATTTTCTCCTCTTTCTTGTAGTTCATTTACGATATCATATCCTAATTGACCATTTACTCCTGTAACAAGATATCTCTTTGGTCTTCTTAAGAAATTAACTTCACTTTCTGATAGTGGAATTCTATCTCTATCTTTATCCGATAATAAAGGTTCTTCAATACCATATTGTTTGAATATTTCTTCCCAAGGAATGTTAATAGCTGGATCGTTCCATAGAACTCCGCCTTCCATTCTTGGAGCATATTCATTATCTACCATGTAGTTAAATGTAGCGCCATCTGTTAAAGCTAAGAATCCATGAGCATAACCTCTTGGTACATATAGCATTCTTCCATTTTCTGGAGTTAGTTCTATTGCAGTATATTGTCCATAAGTAGGAGAATCTTTTCTCATATCTACTACGACATCTAATACAGCTCCTTTTGTACAGCTAACTACTTTTGCTTGACAATATGGATCTTTTTGGAAATGTAATCCTCTAATTGTTCCTTTCGCAGACATTGATTCACTCTTTTGACTCCATTTTCTAAAGTCTAGTGCATCTAATTGTTTACTGGTTACAGATGTGAAGTATCCTCTACTATCTCCAAAACGATTTTCTTCAATAATATAACAATCCTCTAAGTTTGTCTTAATAATGTTAGATTTGAAATCGACGCATTTTTCTTCTGCTCTACCTTGTTCAAATTTTAAACTATCCATACCTTTCCTCCTATTTTGTTTCTTCTACTACTTTCTGTAAGTATTTTCCGTAATTATTTTTTTGTAGTAATTTTGCTCTTTCTTGTAATTGATCTTTTGAAATCCAATTCTTGTAATAAGCAATTTGTTCTGGACAACAAATAACTTTATCTTTATTTGTTTCAATTGATTTAATCATATTAGCAGCGTCTAATTGAGAATCAAAGGTTCCTGTATCAAACCATGTAAATCCTTCTCCTAATAATTCTGCTTGTAGAAGTCCTTCTTGTAAGTACATATCATTTAATGTTGTGATTTCTAATTCTCCTCTAGCAGATGGTTTAATTAAATTTGCTTTTCCTGAAACACCTTTTGGATAAAAATATAATCCTGTAATGGCATAATTAGATTTTGGATGTTCTGGTTTTTCTTCTACACTTACTACTTTGTGTCCATTTAACTCCATAATACCAAATCTTTGTGGATCTTTTACTTGAGTACCAAAGATTGTTGCCTCACCATTTTCGGCATTTGATCTAGCTCTGTCTAATGATTCATTGAATCCATTACCATAGAAGATATTATCTCCTAAGACCATTGCACATTCATCGTCTCCAATGAATTCTTCTCCTAAGATAAATGCTTGAGCTAGTCCATCTGGGGATGGTTGTACAACATATGAAATATTGATACCAAACTGACTTCCATCTTTTAATAGGTTTTTGAAGGCAGGTTGATCGTTAGGAGTCGTAATTACTAATATATCTTTTATTCCTGCTAGCATAAGTGTTGCTAATGGATAAAAAATCATTGGCTTATCATAAATAGGCATTAGTTGTTTACTGATTCCTTCCGTGATTGGATAAAGTCTTGTTCCAGACCCTCCTGCTAAAATAATTCCTTTCATTTTACCTCCTTATTAAATGCTTTATATATAACACACCTCTATAAAAATAATCAGTTATATATAAAAGAGCCATTTGTATGTTGTTGGCTTTTAGATACTCTTTGCAAAAGTATCTTTGACTTTGTTTTAAAGTCTTTTGTTTTTTTAATCGGTTTAAAGCTTTATCAATCGTTACCGAATGATCATGAATAACAATTACTCGATTATCTATTAATTCTTTCTTCTTTGCTTGTTTAACTTTTTTCGCAAAGATTTGTTCTTCATAATATAAAAATGTTTTTTCATCGAAGTA
>JAEEGL017228193.1_pt1 | contig 33014 bp, 31 predicted proteins | sample 9134231 | NCBI WGS metagenome assembly JAEEGL01 (sample SAMN16246548, study PRJNA631951) | gut metagenome | biome: gut microbiome; feature: rumen; material: fiber-attached | host: Bos | place: Iran: Karaj | collected 2018-10
AACCTTAAGAGAACTCATTTATGATATCGGCGGCGGTATTCCTAACGGTAAAAAGTTCAAGGCTATTCAGACAGGCGGTCCTTCAGGCGGATGTCTGACTGAAGAATTCCTGGACGAACCAATCGACTTCGATAACCTGGTAGCCAAGGGATCAATGATGGGTTCCGGTGGCGCCATCGTCATGGATGAAGACAACTGTATGGTTGACGTAGCTAAGTTCTACATGGAATTCATCTGTGATGAATCATGCGGAAAGTGTACTCCATGCCGTATCGGTACCAAGAGAATGCTTGAGATTCTGACCCGCATTACTGAGGGCAAGGGAACCATGCATGATCTGGAAGAACTTGATGAATTAAGCCAGACAGTTAAGGCTAACTCTCTGTGTGCTTTAGGTCAGACTTCCAGCAACCCTATCACATCAACACTGACTCATTTCAGAGATGAATATATTGCTCATATCGTTGACAAGAAGTGTCCTGCACATGTCTGCAAGAAGTTAATGGAATACCATATCGATCCAGACAAGTGTATCGGATGCGGTATGTGTGCACGTAACTGCCCGGCCAGCTGCATTACCAGAACAGATTATGTTGCTCCAGGTCACAAGTTAGCTTCAATGTCTATTGATTCAAGCAAGTGCGTAAAGTGCGGAACTTGTATCTCTTCTTGTAAGTTCGGCGCTATCTCAAAGATATAGGAGGATCCCGACATGTCATTAGTAAATATTAAGATTGAAGGCGTTCCATATCAGGTTGACAGCTCACTGACTATTCTGGAAGCTGCCAAGAAGTGCGGTTACGAAATTCCTTCTTTATGTTCATTCAATCATGGTGAATGCAATGTCGGTTCCTGCCGTGTCTGCTTAGTAGAAGCTACAGGCGCCAGAGGACTGGTTGCTTCCTGTGTATATCCGGTATCTGAAGGAATGGAAATCAGAATTTCTACTCCAAAGGCTACGGAAGCCAGAAGAAGAAGTGTTGAATTAATGCTGTCAAATCATAACATGAATTGTCAGCAGTGTGAAAAGAACGGTCACTGTGAACTGTTACATGTTGCACAGATCACCGGTGCCAGAGAAGGCGCATTTGCCGGTGCCCGTTCTGAAACATATCTTGATGAATTAGCACCGGGCTTAATCAGAGATACATCAAAGTGTATCCTGTGCGGCAGATGTATTGCCAGATGCTCAAATGCTCATGGTTTAGGTATTCTGGGCTTTGAAAACAGAGGCTTCAAGACTGTTGTCGGACCTGCTGAAAACAGAAGCTTTGCTGATTCACCATGTATCCAGTGTGGACAGTGCGTTAACGTATGCCCAACTGGTGCCTTAATGGAACATTCAGAAATCTACAAGGTTGATAAGGCCTTTGCTGAAGGCAAGCATGTCATCGTACAGGCTGCCCCAGCTGTCAGAGCTGCTTTAGGCGAAGAATTCGGTTATCCTGTAGGCACACCTGTCACCGGTAAGATGACAGCAGCCTTAAGAAGACTGGGCTTCGAAAGAGTTTATGACGTAAACTTCGGTGCCGACCTGACTATCATGGAAGAAGGCACAGAATTATTACACCGTTTAACAAAAGGCGGCGTGCTGCCAATGATCACTTCCTGCTCACCAGGCTGGATCAACTATGCAGAATACAATTACGGTGATTTATTACCGCATCTGTCAAGCTGCAAGTCTCCTCACCAGATGCAGGGTGCTATCATCAAGTCTTACTGGGCACAGCAGCACAACATTGATCCTAAGGATATATTTGTTGTTTCAGTAATGCCTTGCGTTGCCAAGAAGTTCGAAAGACAGAGAGAACAGGAAATGGTTGACGGCTTATACGATGTTGATGCAGTCATCACAACAAGAGAACTGGCCAGAATGATCAGACGTGCCGGTATCATCTTCAACCGCTTACCGGATGAAGACTGGGATCAGGACATCATGGGTGATTACTCAGGTGCTGCAGTTATCTTCGGTGTTACCGGTGGTGTTATGGAAGCAGCTTTAAGAACTGTTTACTACAAGCTTACTGGTAAGGAACATGACAAGATCACTTTCGACGAAGTCAAGGGACATGATGCAGGAATCAGAGAAGCATCTCTCGATATCAATGGTACAGTTGTCAATGTTGCCATTGCTTCAGGCATGAAGAGCGCCAAGGTATTGCTTGACGAGATCCGTGAAGGCAAGTCAAAATATCACTTCATCGAAATCATGGGTTGCCCAGGTGGATGTATCAATGGCGGTGGCCAGCCATACATCAGACCAAGCTTAATGCCTAATGAAGCAGATGATATTCTTGATACATACAAGGAAAAGAGAGCAAAAGCTCTGTATTCTGAAGATGAACGTCAGGTAGTACGTCAGTCTCATAACAATCCTCAGATCATTGAGTTATATGAAAAGTTCTTAGGAGAACCTAATTCTCATAAGGCTCATGAATTACTGCATACAACATATGCAGCCAGAGAAGGATTCAACGAGGTAAAACGTTAATCGAAAGAACATTGGAAATCCCATGTTCTTTTTTTACTGCTGCAGTCCATTTAATTGCCTGGCAGATTAAAATATGAAAAAATATAGACGGAGGCAGCAGACATGAATATAGCAATAGTAGGATGCGGTCACATAGCGGTAAGAGTTGCACAGGGCATCATGTATTCCAAAGGAAATCTCTATGCGGTGGCAGCCAGAGATAAGGAAAGAGCCAGACAGTTTTCGCTGAATTATCCTGACTGCAAATACATGAATTATGATGAGGTTTTTGCGGATGAAAACGTTGACATGGTATATATTGCCACTGTAAATACGGCTCATTTCGGACTGATAAAAAGAGCACTTCTGAGTCATAAGCATGTAATCTGCGAAAAGCCGATGCTGGCAAATGAGGATGAAATAAAAGAAGTTTTTGAACTTGCACGCAGGCAGGGTTGTTTCTTGATGGAAGCACACAAGACCTGCTTTACAGTTCTTAACAGATATCTCAAGCCGATAATCAATGAAAAAATAGGCAGAATAGAACACATCTATGGACAGTATTGCAGTCTGGCAGATTTCAGTAAACTCAAGGAATTTAATACGACAGAAAAAACCATGGGCGGATGCCGGTTTGACATCGGTGTTTATCCGATCTGTTTTGCTAATTACTACGCTGACAGTGCCATTAAGAATATTGAATCAGTTAAGATAGAAAAAGGAGAATATCCTAATGACATTGACATGACAGCCCAATTGCTTTACGAAAATGGAATTACTGCTACAGTCAGATCAAGCTGGCTTGACGGTTCTGTCAACAAGGGCATCATATATGGTGAAAAAGGCCGTGTTGAAATCATCAATTTCTGGAAAAACACGGAGGCAGAAATCTTTTTTAAGGATGGAACTTCTGAAAAGGTAAAGGTTGAGCAGGACAGTGATTTTACAGGTGAAGTTAATGAGGCGGTAAACTGTGCTGAAAATGGATTGTTTGAAAGTGCAGTTATGTCTGAAAAGGCTTCACTTGAGATAATGAAAGTTCTGAAAAAGGTCAAGGAATATTAATTGGCCAAGAACTGTTAAGAGATTACTTTTTGAAAACCGCTGCAGATAGTATAATAACTATGTAGCGGTTTTTTCATGAATCGGAGGGGGATCTATGAGTATTCTCAAGCTTAAGCCTGCATGTAAGGATTATCTCTGGGGCGGGCATCGCCTTGTTGATGAGTTTAATTATGAATATGACGGTGATGTCTGTGCTGAAGCCTGGGTACTGTCCTGCCATCCGGATGGCCCGTCAATTATAGCTGAGGGTGAATATGCGGGAAAAACATTAACGGAGTATATCGAAAAAGAGGGATTTGAAGTTCTGGGAACTAACTGCCGACGTTTCCGTGAATTCCCTATTCTGACCAAGTTTATTGATGCCAGAGACAATCTTTCAGTACAGGTGCATCCATCTAACGGATATGCCTTACGGTATGAGGGCCAGTATGGAAAAACTGAAATGTGGTATATTCTTGATGCTGAACCCGGCGCGTTCCTTTATCGGGGCTTTAAAAAAGCCATCTCCAAAGAAGAATTCAGGGAAAGAATTGAAAACAATACTCTGCTTGAAATACTGAATAAGGTAGAGGTTCATAAGGGAGATACGGTCTTTATTGAATCCGGTACACTTCATGCCATCGGTAAGGGAATCCTCCTGGTGGAAATTCAGCAGAATTCCAATGTTACCTACCGCATATATGACTATGGCCGTGTTGATAAAAACGGCCGAACAAGAGAACTTCATGTTGATAAGGCTCTGGCTGTTACCAACCGAGTACCTCCTGTAAAAGGGAATAATGCTTTTCCGCATATTGCTGACTGCGATTATTTCACAGTTGACAGGATCAATCTCGACGGTGTTGTAAGATACAGGATGCAGGGAAGCGTTACTGAAAAATCCTTCCTGTCTGTACTTATTCTGGATGGTGAAGGCACCATTTCTTCAAAAGGTGAAAAGAAGTCATTCAGAAAAGGTGATTCTCTGTTGCTGACTGCAGGAAGCGGAGACTACCAGATTGAAGGTACTTGCAATGCCCTGATGACAACCATCAGAGAAAAAGAAGCTCCTATGAGAGTAGGAGTAGTTATAGGCTCTTATGAAACCAGAATTGGTCTGGTAGATGAACATGACAGCATAATATCTGAAGAAAGATTCCTGACACACCCTGAAAGAGGCTATAAAGCCGTTCTTGAAGAAGTGTCCGAAGAAGTACTGTCGATCCTGGAAAACCACGGCGTGCCGCTGGAACAGTGTGTTGGTGTAGGTGTTGGCGTACCGGGAACAATCGACAGGAAAAAGGGCATCGTCAACTACTCCAATAACATCAAATGGAATAATGTGGATCTTGTCGAGGAACTTGGCCGCGTAATACCGTGTCCTGTCAGAATTGCCAATGACGCCGACTGTGCTGCTTTAGGTGAAGCTATTGTCGGTGCAGGAAAGGAGTACAGTGATGTTGTCATGTTTACTCTCGGTAATGGTGTCGGTGGAGGCATTATCCTTAATGGCAAGGTGTTTGAGGGCGGCATGATCGGTGGCAGTGAACTGGGTCACATGGTTGTCAAAGCTGATGGTTTGCAGTGCAGCTGCGGACGCAGAGGATGTCTGGAAGCATATGCATCTATACCTGCTTTGCTAAAACATGCCTTTGAAGTTACAGGAGAACATCTTTCGGTAAATGAACTGTTTGCCAGATATGACAAAGGCGACCGGAATGTAAAAAAAGTCCTTGATGAGTATATGGATATACTTGGAACCGGCGTAGTCAATGTTGTCAATATTTTCAGACCGCAGCTAGTTCTGCTTGGTGGCAATCTGTCCAATCATCTGGATGTCATGCTGGATACTATCAGAAAAAAGATGGCAGTTGAATGTTTCGGAAGCCAATATGTTGCCATACCTGAGCTGGCTGTAGCTCAGTTAGGAGCCGAAGCCGGAATCATTGGAGCAGCAAATTTGTAAGTAAAAAACAATTAATAAGAGAGTCTGATATTCCAATAACATTGAATCAGACTTTTTTATATGCCGGAAGGCTTTTCACAACTGCTAAAGTGATGTATAATCATTTGTTTCTGGTTTATAATTAAATTAATAAGGTTATTTATAATCCCGACATGAAAAGAGAGGTTTTTAATATGACATATAAGGTTAGAATAGAAAATCTTAATATTGAAAAGGAATATGAAGGTGTTCCTCTGGCAGTAATACAGAAAGATATAGAAAGCCAGCTTCCTTACCCGGTATATCTGGCTAAACTTGACAACGCCTACAGAGCTTTAACGCACCTGTTAAACCATGACTGTACAATAGAGTTTCTTGACTTAAGAAATAATGAAGCCTGGCTGGTATACCAGAATTCGCTTGTTCTGATTTTCATTAAGGCTGTTCATGATGTGCTGGGCAAAAATGTTCTGGTAAATGTCCGCAACTCATTGAACAAAGGTCTGTATATTACTCTTAATAAGAAAATATCTGATGAGGAAGTAGCTAAGGTTACGGAAAGAATGAAGGAACTGGTGGAAATGGATCTGCCAATAAAGAAGGTTCATGCCACAAAAGACGGAGCCCTGAAAATAGCGAAGAGTGCCCGTCAGGAAGAACTGATCAAGCTCATTGACAGTGTTACCAACATTGATGACATTGAGCTGTATTCACTGGAAGAAGAAACAGTAGCTTTCTATAATCTGATGGTTCCGTCTACAGGTTATATCCGTTTGTTTGAAATCAATCTGTACCGCAATGGTCTGATCCTCAGCTTCCCGCATCCGGGCAATCCGGATAAGTTGGTTGAATACCAGGAACAGGACATGTTATATGCCGCTTTTGGTGAAGCAGCCCGCTGGGGTCAGCTGATGAATGTCAATTTTGTCAGCGATCTGAATGAAAAGATCCTTTATGACAAAATCGATGATATCATTCTGATGCAGGAAGCTCTGCATGAGAAAAAGATCAGCAACTTCGCTGATATGATCTGCGAAAGAAAAGCCAGACTGGTTCTGATCTGCGGTCCAAGCAGTTCAGGTAAGACGACTTTTGCGAAACGTCTGTGCATTCAGCTGGGCGTCAATGGCAAAAAAACTCTGTATATGGGGACAGATGACTATTACAAGGAATTAAGCGAACGTGTATATGATGAAAATGGCAAACCTGATCTGGAAAGCATCAGAGCCATTGATACAAAACTGTTTGTAAAGCATATCAATGCCCTGCTGGAAGGCGAACAGGTAGATCTGCCTACTTATGATTTCAATCATTCCTGCAAAATCTATGGTAACAGAATCACAAAACTCGATAAGGATACGGTCATTGTCATTGAGGGAATTCATGCCATGAATTCACTGTTGACTGATGGCATTGATGATGACATGAAGTTCAAGATCTACATTTCACCGTTTACTCCGATTTCCATTGACCATCACAACCGCGTATCAACAACAGATGCCCGTATGTTAAGAAGAATAGTCAGAGACTATAAGTTCAGAAACAGCGAAGCTCAGAGAACCATAGATATGTGGCCGGATGTCCGTAAGAGTGAAGATGTCAATATTTTCCCTTATAACTCAGAGGCTGATGTATTCTTTAATTCCAACTGCATTTATGAACTGGCTGTATTGAAAAAATATGCGGAACCACTGTTAAAGAGGATAAGAAGAAGTGAACCTGAATATGCCGAAGCCAGAAGAATGCTGAACTTCCTGAAGTATTTTGACTCAATTTATGATGACTCCATGATTCCGAATAACTCTATTATGAGAGAGTTCATCGGCGGTTCTGTTCTGCTGAAGTAATCATGAAGAAGATACTTGTTATTGGCTGCCCGGGAGCCGGAAAATCCGTGTTTTCACGTCGCTTATCCAAAATCCTGGGAATACCGGTATATCATCTGGACATGGTATATTGGAAACCGGATGTAACGGAAGTTTCCAGAGAAGTGTTTGATGAGAAAATAACAGAGATAATGAACCGTGACGAATGGATCATGGACGGTAATTATGGCCGAACTCTAAGGTACAGGCTTTCATTTGCCGATACGGTTTTCTATCTTGATCTGCCAATTGAAGTCTGTCTGAAATCCATTCAGGAAAGAATCGGTATGGCAAGAGATGATCTGCCCTGGGTAGAGGAAACTCTTGATCCGGAATTCTATGAATATGTAAGGCAGTTTCCTGACAATCAGGCTGTCAGAATAAAAGAAGCTCTGAATGACAGTAGAAATGTAAATATCATACGCTTCACCTCACGTGAAGAATTAAACAGTTATTTAGACAGATTGGAAAATGATAACAGAAGTATTTGACAGTGCGGAAAAACTGCATGAGGCAGTTCTTAAATATGGATTTCTCCCTTTTTTCGAAAATGAAATAAAGGGTTTTTCCATTGAAGAACATACCCCGGCAGATCGCTGGTTTACCTCAAATGAAGGTCCATGGGAATGGAAAGGGCCGGTTTTGAGAATGGGTGACGTTGTCTACGGCAAATTCTTCAATAACAAGGCCGGTTACATTTCTCTGAAATGGTATTCTGATTTTGCCAATTTCCGCAGGGATGGCTATGACTTTGATGCCCGTATCGATGATGGCCTCAAGGTTGATGGCGCGGACATCAATATTTATGAGGAACTGATCAGACATGATGCCATTCTTTCCAAAGGACTGAAGAAACTGACAGGTTACTGGGGGAAGGAAGGCAAGAGCGGCTTTGAAAGCATCATTACCAGACTGCAGATGCAGGGATATGTACTGACAACTGATTTTGAGTATGAACTCGACAAAAAGGGCAAACCCTACGGCTGGGGAATTGCCCGATACAGTACACCTGAACAGATGTATGGAAAGAGTTTCATAAAAAAGATGTATAAGCGTTCACCCCAAGAGTCTTATGAACGAATGTTCAGATATCTGGTGAAGCAGTATCCTGACGAGGGCAGAAAGATTGCGAAGCTGTTAGGATACAAAGGCAAAACGGAAAAAATGATGAAAATAAAATGAATCAGTGATCTGATCACCGATTCATTTTTATCCTTCAAGATATTTGATGTAATCTTCCATTGTCATTTTCGGCTGGAAGTTCTTTTTTATGTATTCGACTTTTTCTGGGTTCTGAAGCAGATCGATTATTGAACCGGCCAGTATCTTGGTCTGCAGAACATAGACTTCGTAAGGATCTTCCACTCTCATATCTGCACCGTGGATCCTTCCAGAAATTCCTGTATAACCGTACTGAATTATAGGCTTGAAAAGGCAGATGTCTCCGACATCACCGCCGGCGACTGATGTTTCATTGTGTTTTATTGTCCTGGCATCAGCGTAATCCAGAATGTTATCCTCAACTACACGACTGAGGTTTTCATCCTGAATGAGAGGGAAGTAACCAGGAATGTCTTCTACAATGCAGGAACCGCCGATTGCTGCTGCACAGTGATGTGCTGTATCTGTCAGCTGTTTGTTAAGAGTCTGCAGAATATTGTAGTTGGCTGTTCTGACATAGCATTCATAGACTACCTTATCCGGTATTGAATTGACGGTATTTCCGCCGTCATCGATTATACCATGGATCCTGACCATGTCTTCATCTCTGAAGGTTTCGCGTAAATAAGCGACGGCATTGAGGAAAAGGGCACATTCGTTAAGAGCGTTAACACCAAGATGAGGCATCATGGCAGCGTGTGCAGCCTTGCCGATAAAGGTGATCTTCTTATAGATGAAACCAGCCAGGGTTGAACCGACTGAGAAACGGTATTCGCTGCCACCCATGGCATGAAGATGCAGGATGCAGTCAACATCGTCAAACAGACCGTCAACCAGCATGTTTTCCTTGCCGGAAAGGTATTTGATCTTTCCTTCTCTGATCAGCCCCTTGCGATACTCCAGATCTGTAAATTCTTCAGCTGGAGTATAGAAGAGGGTCACGGTTCCCTTTAACTGACCGATCACATGATTTACGGCTTCCAGGGCAGCCAGGGTAGCTGTTCCCTGCGTTGAATGTCCGCATGCATGAGCGGCAGTAGTTTCCGGATCAGCACATGGATGTCCCCGAGTCGGGATGGCATCCATTTCGGCCAGTACTCCGATGTGAGGACGTCCTGAACCGATTGAGATGGATAATCCGGTATAGGCATAATGCTTATCGATTTTCAGGTTATGCTTTTTCCGGTATTCCGTGATTATTTCAGCGGTTTTGAATTCTCTGAATCCCAGTTCGGGATGCGTAAACAGCTGATTACCAAGCTCGATTATTTCATCCTGATGTTTTTCAATATATTGAGCTACTTCTTTCTTCATTTCATTTATCATAACTGTTCCAGTCCTTTCTCAGCTTTTCCAGTGCCTGCAGATGAACCATGTCATAGTGTACGGGAGTCATGACAGCGTATCCCTGCATCAGAGCATAGATATCATGATCAAGATCTTCGATTATGTCATTGAGAACGACAAAGCCTCCCGGAATTACATAATACTGTGAGTCTTCATCTTCTCTGATGACTTCATAATGAGCATCAAACGAGTGGAAACCTCCGCTTTCCGCTATTACAATGCCCTTGAAATCATCCTTTATGTTTGGAAAGTTCACGTTCAGGGCAAATTCCTTATTGTAAGGCAGACCCATGAACCATAAAGCGATTTTTCTGATTATCTCTGAACATTTGTCATAATCATATTCTTCGCCGACGTCCAGTGAAGTGGCAATGGAAGGGATGCCGTTGATGAATCCGGCAATGGCACCTCCCAGGGTGCCGCTGGAAACACAGTCATTACAGATGTTAGGCCCTTCGTTTATACCGGTTACTATCAGGTCAGGACGGTGGTCAAGAAGGGCATCTACTGCCAGATCTATGCAGTCCTTGGGTGTTCCCCAGACAGCAAATCCCGGTATGCCTTCCTCAAAATATCTTTTCTGGACACGAATTTCATGACCGATGGTGAGGCTGTGACCTTTGGCGGTCTGCTGTGTGGCAGGAGCCACTACGGTTACTTCTCCGATTTCCCTTAAGGCTCTGGCTAAGGAGTGTATTCCCGGAGCGTTTATTCCGTCATCGTTTGATACCAGTATTCTCATTTGCGGTCCTCGTTTCTTCTTTTAAGCATTGAATCCAGATAGTTGTTATAGAATGATTTGACATTGCATTTAAGCAGAATGCCAAGTACGTTAAGAAATATTGATCTGGTGGCAGGAGGATATGAAATCAGACGGTTTGTCATTTCCATCATGACGCGTGTCGGATGAGTGAAAATCTTCCGGGCGTCGGTGTACCCCAGGTCCATCAGGGTGTCATATGTTGTATTTATGAATACGATCTTCTGTTCAAGTGAAAGTCTGTCATTCCAGTCATCAAAGACTTCTTCCATAAAACCTGAACCTCGGGTATTTTCGTCAGTGGTATACAGTCTGTTAAAATCAACTTCCCAGTTTATGACGTTATGCTGGAACAGCATGCTGTCACCGCTGCTTTTGACAATGTATGTCTGATTATTGCTGTTAAGCAGGCGGCCGATTACTGAAGACTGTGGGATCCAGGTCGTTAACCTGAAGGACATTGCCAGATACTCAGGCTTGTTTATGAAGCTGTTTGTAAAACCAGGTCCGTCAAAGTTATGGGCTGAGATGATCTTATTAGGTCTGCTGCACATTACAGCAGCATAGAAAGCGAGATTTCCGCCTTTGGAATGTCCGCCCAGGCGGAACGAACGCAAAGGTGATAAGCGCCGGTTCAGATAGTCCAGAGCGGCTTTCTGGCCGGCAGTAGGGCACATGTAGGTCATGTTGAAGTTTTCCTTCCAGCCGATCAGATTATGCTCAGTTCCTTCATATGCTATGTAATATGTACGGTCAGGCAACTGAAAGAACATTGCACAGAACTGCAGCTCATCTTTCTGAGAGAGGATGGCTGTGTAATCTATTATTTTTATGTCTCTGAAACGCAGTGTATCACCGGCACGCAGAGCAAGTTCATATCTTTCGGCTTCCACCTGTGATATTGATTCACTGGTCTTAATGTAATCACAGGCTTCTGCCAGTGTGACAGGCTTGCCGGTTATTGCTTTACTCCAGTCAAGATAAGGAAGCTGGGTCAGTATAAGACTGTCCAGCTGATTGAATGGTGACTGAGACATCGGTATATCGCCGCGCCATTTTATGTAATCGTATATGTTCATTCTGCTTCAATCATCTTTCTTATGTTATTTTCCATTATGTCTATAAGCCTGCTGACCTGCGGATTTTCCTGTTTCTGCAGGAATGTAAAGTTGAAAACGTTGACTGGCTTGATGATGGATTCGATCCTTTCGCCGCCGCTGAACTTGAGATAGCCCTCCAGATCAGGTGACAGATAGTAACTTGCGAAAAGATGCTTATGCCGGAAGTGATATTCGTCGAACCATTTATGATAGCTGGCATGAACAGGATTCTGCTCGTTGTCCAGATCATAGAGAACAAAGGTTCTTACGCCTATGTTATTCAGGAAAATGAAGTAAAGAGGCATGGTTGATTTACCCATGCAGTTTATGAAACCAACCTGATATTCATTGACCCAGGTTGGATTAACTACGTTCTCAATGTAGTCAAACAGAACATCTTCGCTGGCGCCTTCGCCTAGGATCATTGACTGAGAAAAGAATATGTTGATGATGTGATCACGGAAGGCTGTGATAAGATAGCTTTCCAGATCATTTTCCAGCAGTTTTACCAGTCCCTCGTCCATGTGACTGGAACGTGAGAAATTGTGTTTCAGATATTCATCCTGATCGTAGAATTCTCTGATTCTTTCCATGATCAGCTGCATGTTGATGAGGTTGGCCTTCAGCAACCCTTCAGGTGTTTTTTCCAATTTGACGATTTCTTCAAAGCGTGTGAAGAAGCGCGATACCACATGTTCACTGTGGGTTGATATGATGACCAGACAGCCGGCCTGCTGCAAAGCCAGAAGCACGCTGACGATCTCATCCATCAGTAATGGGTGAGCATACAGTTCAGGTGTGTCGACCAATATGACATGGTGATGGTTGTTTCTTACGGCATTATCAAGTATTTTCTTTAGTATTACCAGTCTGGTAATGGCGAAAGGACTCGGGTCAAAATGCTTGGCTTCAATTGCGTATTTCAGTGTTTCCAGAGCATCTTTAACGAGTTTTCGCATCAAAGGTCTTTCCAGCCTGAGATAGACCTTTTCCAGGAAATTCATCATGACTTCCTGGGCGTTTTCCATGGTGATGTTTGGAAAAAGCTCATGCATGAGTCTGGAATTAGGATAATACTCATCAGCGTTTTCCAGTACATTCATGGAAAGCAGAAAGCGCCTGTCATATTCATAAGGCGCATCTTCAATTACGGCTTTGTTAAAAAAGACAGCTTCAAGCGTATTCGTCTTTCCGACACCGTTGGCCCCAAGCAGAATGAGCTTATTGTTGACAATGGGGATGGTCAGGTCATGAATGTTCTTGTAGCTGTCAATTCTGATTTTCATTATTAATACCTGTCTTTCAATATTATTATACAGATATTAATAATATTATGACAGTTTTCTTTTAAGAGCAGCGTGCTGTACAGCGGTCTTTCTTAAGGCAACGGTTACTGTTGCAGTCAGGTTTACACTGCCCATTATGACTAACAGCAGCCAGAAGCCTGTAAGGACACCGGGAGCCATACCGCTAAGGGTGATCTTAATGATAACATCTGAAATGAGAGTTAAGATGACAAGAGAAAGGAAACAGATGTTATTGATGAAAACTGTTCTGCCCAGCTGTCTGTTATTAGCCTGCAGCAGGGCATAGGTGTAACAGATATTGAAGATTATGAGTAAACCGGTATTGATCATAAACGGAATGCCTACTTCAATGAAACTGCTGATGCCCATGATGAATATCAGGGTGCTGATGACACCTGAAGCCACAGCAAACGGGAGGCTTTCAGGATGTCTTTTCTTCATCAGAAGATCTTTTATTAAATAGCTTCCAAGCATAAGAGGAATGAAACTGCCTGCAAGCGTATTGTTTATAGCCAGAGCACTGGCCATTAATGAGAGCCCGTATGTAATTGATAATCTGATTTTCTGTGACATGCTGATCACCTCCGACACCAATATGATACCTCCATGCATAAAGAGTCATGTACAAATTATTGGACAGTGCTTCATTCAGTGCTATAATCATTTTAAGGAGATCACATGAGCAAGACTCGAATAATAAAGCTTCTTAACATTCTTAGGGAAAAGACCGATGAGAACCATCCTCTCAACAGCGAACAGCTGATCCCTTTACTGCGGGAAGATGGTGAACAGGTAGAGAGAAAGACCATTTACAGTGACATAAAGGCTCTTAATGACATGGGTATTTACATTGAGTCAGTCAAAGGAGAGAATACAGGTTATTATTTTGATGACGAACTGTTTGAAAACAGTGAACTGCGAATACTGGCTGATGCCGTATCTTCATGCAATTTTGTTACTGATGCCAAAAGCGATGCTGTTCTGGACAAGCTGCTGTCACTGACAAATGAATATAACCGAAACAGAATAAGAAAGACTCTTTCTTACAGACGGACCAAAAGCACCAATGAGCAGATATTCTATAACATTGATGCCATCGGTGAAGCCTTATATGAAAAAAAGAAGATAACATTTGACTATTTTGATGTCATGATTACCGGACACCGCAGAAAACGCCGTGAAAAGAGATATGAAACAGTACCATACGCCATAATAATGCAGGACGAAAAGTATTATCTGATCGGCTATTCCGAACATCATGATGATTATGTGCATTACCGCATTGACCGTATGGAAGCTATTAAAAGTGAACCGACGGAACATGTATACCGACAGCTGGATGTGCAGAGTTACATAGAAAAACACATTATGATGTACAGCGGTGAAGCTGTGATGGTAAGAGTGAGATGTGCAAGCCGCTTTGCCAGTGACGTACAGGATCAGTTCGGAAGCTCACTGGTAGTAAGAAGCAGTAATGATGAGTATTTTGAATGCAGTGTCAAAGTGGTCATTTCCAGGCTGTTTTTCTCCTGGCTGCTTAAATATGGTGACGGAATCAGGATCCTTTCACCGGATTCCGTTATTGAAGAATATAAAAAAGTCTGTCTTGAAGTGATTGGACAGTATGGGGAGTAGTTTATGGAAATCAGATACGTTAATAACAATGAAGACATGAAGCAGCAGGCAATGCTGAGAGAACTGGCCAGCGCGGAATACAATGACGATAACAGAAGATTGGTCAGAATGTACCAGATAATGTCAGGTCTATTGGCCTTATGGGGACTGATTCAGATAATTATTTATCTAAACAATAAGGAAAATGCGGCAAGTCTGTCCCGCGGCATATCCTTCATATTCATGGCAATATTCATGCTGGGATTTGCCTGGGCAGCTCCTAAGGTCAAGAAGTTCTTCTTAAAGCGCAGGATCAGCCGAGAGTTTTCCGATGTTAACAGACAGTATCCGGAAAATGTACTGACAGTTGACAGTAAGAACATAACTTGGCAGCAGGGAAAGGAAAAGATCAGTCATAAGCTGACGGAAGAATTAGGTGTTCAGGAAACAGAAAACTGTTATCTGATTGATCTGAAGAAAAAGCAGATCGCTGTTCCAAAAAGGATATTCAGTGACGCACAGTTCGCTGAATTTGACAAATTGTTTAAAATAACCGGCAGACTGGCGAAGACTTCCGGTAAGAATAGTGAAAAGAAGGGATAATATGAGTTTACTGATTATTTCCGGTTTATCCGGTGCCGGCAAGTCGCTGGTTTGTAACAATCTGGAAGACATCGGCTATTTCTGTATTGATAATCTTCCCCCTAAACTTCTGATACCGGTATGCCGTCTGCAGCTTGATAACCGGACTACAAAGAACATGGCCATTGTTGTGGATAGCCGTTCCCAGGAAATGTTTGAGAGTTTTATCACGGAACTCGATGCCCTGAAACAGCAGGGAATAGATTACCAGCTCATCTTCATCAACTGTGAACGGGATACTCTGCTGACAAGGTTCAAGCAGACCAGAAGAAAGCATCCTCTGGTTTCAGCCAAACTGCCTTCCCTGGAACGGGCAATCAATAAGGAAATTGAGATCTGCCTGCCGGTAATGGAAAGAGCCGATATCGTAATTGATACTACGCATCTGAAGGCAGGTCAGTTAAGACAGAACATTATTGATGCCTTCAAGGACGCCGATTATGGCGGAATGACCATCAAGCTGATTTCCTTTGGTTACCGTAACGGCATTCCAAATGAGTCAGATCTGGTTTACGATGTCAGATGTCTGCCTAATCCTTTCTATATTGAGGAACTGAAGCATAACAGCGGCCTTGACGATAATGTTTATGAGTATGTCTTTGGCTTTGAACAGTCTGTTTCCATGGCTGAGAAAATCATGGATTTCCTGTATGAATTCATTCCATACTATCAGAGAGAGGGTAAAAACGAACTGGTAGTTTCCATTGGCTGTACCTCCGGTCATCACCGCAGTGTCAGCTTTGTCAGATACATAGAGGAAAAACTGAAGAAGACTCAGTACCGTACCGTTATCGTTCACCGTGATATCGATAAGGAATACTGATAAGCATGAAAAAAGACAGTGATTTTGTTCTGATACTGATCATGTGTCTGATGGCAGCCAGTTCTGTTGGCCTGTCCATGAACTGTCAGGGAGCCTTTTTCGGACCGGTTTCCAGTGCCCTGAACGTTAAAAGGGGAACACTGGCTTTTTACTCTACGATTGGAAGCATAACTACGGGATTTTCAACAATGATAATCCCTAAGATACTTAATGAAAGGAATTTCAAGCCTGTACTTATCAGCGGCATGCTGTGTAACATACGGGCTATTTTCTGTATGTCCTTCTGTACGCAGGTGTGGCAGTTCTATGCCCTGGCAGTGATCATGGGTATTGGAAACAGCTGTTATTCCACGGTTATCATAACCATTATCATTAACAGTCTTATTCATGAGCAGATCGGCATGAAGACCGGACTGGTCCTGAGTTTTTCCGGGGTAGGAGGGGCCATTTTCAATCCGGTACTGTCTTCAGTTATTGAAAGCCGTGGCTGGCAGACAGGCTACCGCCTGATGGCTGTGATAATGTTATTAATGTGCATGCCGTCCATGGTATATCCGATAAGATACATTCCAGCTCGTATGGTCAGTAAGGAAAAACGCCATTCCCTTATCGACGGTTTCATGCTCATGACTTTCCTGGCAGTAGTCTTCATTCAGATCGTTCCGGCTTTAGGGCAGCACCTGATAGGTCTGGGTACTGATAAAGGCCTGTCGGCTTCGTCCGCCGCCTATCTGACCTCAGCGTGTATGCTGGCCAATCTTCTTTTCAAGCTGGTAGCTGGTTTTCTGGCTGACAGGATCGGCACATTAAAAACAATCGCCATCATAGCGATTGTTAACTTAACAGGTGATGTACTGCTGCTGACAGGAAGTTCATTCCCTGTGCTGCTGATGGGCTCCTTCATGTTCGGATCCATCTTTGCCATAACAGCACTGCTGATATCGTTAATGTGCAAGGATCTGTTCGGACGTGACAGATACAACGATACCTATCCGGTCGTTTCCTTTGTTTCAACCGTAACGTACGCCGTATACATCAGTGTGGTGGGATATATGTATGACTTTACGTCTTCCTATGACCTGACCATATCAGTGATAATACGGTTTATGGTGATCGGCACGGTCATGCTGGCAAATCTTTACCGTCTTAAAAAGTCACGAAATTCCTGAGATATTCTTCATTGATGTCAATGTAGATAGTATTGTATTCACTCATGGATACCAGTCCCAGTTTGGAACCAGGTATCTTTTTTATGTGTTTTATCAGTGTGTAGTTGACAGGTATGGAACTCGATTCTCTGGCTTTTGAGTACCAGGCTGCCAGCTGGGCACACAGACGGATCTCTTCCTCAGAAGGATGGGAAGTCGTTATGACGACATGGGCACCGTGAAGATCCTTGACATGGAACCAGGTATCAACGCGTCCGGCTTTCTTGAAGGTAATGTAATCATTCTGAATGTTGTTTTTGCCGACATAAATGAATTTATCATTGAAAGGTATTTTCAGAAACTGCGGTTCAGTTGGTTTCTTTTTCGGCGCTCTGACTTTTTTCCGCCTGATGTAGCCGTTTTTCTCCAGCTCCTGACGTATTTCCCGGGCAGTCCGGAAATCAGCCTGTTCGAGCTGCTGCTGAATCAGGTTGAAGTAACTGAGGTTTTCTCTGGCATTGTCGAGCTGTTCAATTATGTATTTCTGACCGGTAGAGCCTTTGCGGTATTTCTGGAAACACTTGCGGGCATTGCCTTTGACATCCAGTCTGGCATCTAACGGAACGGTCAGTTCGTTTCCCGAATAATCTGTAAGGGTTACTGTTTTCATGCCTTTGACTACTTTATCCATGTTGGCGTAAAGAACATCTCCATACTGGCGCCAGATGTCACAGTTGCGGGCTTCTTCCAGCGATTCCTCCAGTCTCTGGATCTTGGTTTCGATTTTCTTTATCTCACGGCGGGTGAATTTGAAAAGGTCACCGGTCTGCTGACGGATCCTTTCCTTTTCTTCCTTGCTGAAATAGATCTCATCAAGACCTTCGCAGATCGGATAGCTTACATAAGGCATCTTCAGATGAGTAAGAGGAATGCAGTGGAACATGTCGTTGCTGCTGATGCAGACACTGTCAGACCGGGCGATCTCACGCATTATTTCCTTATAAGTCTGCCCGTGATTCATGCGGTATCTGACTTCATCCGATAACAATGGTGAAAAACCAACCAGCTTCTCAAACAGATTATCACTGTCGTTCACATCTTCAATGGAAAAAGGATCAATCTTACCGGTCTGGCTTTCGGTTACCTTGAACCGGGCTCCGGGATGGATCGTACGCTTGGTATTCTCAAATGGAGGTATGCGTTTCAGTGCATCGATGATCTTATTGTCAGAAACAAGTATCAGGTTGGCATATTTTCCCATTAACTCTACATAGATATCAAGTATTATTCTGTCACCGATTTCATTGCGGTTGGCAACTGAAATGGTCAGGTAACGGTCCAGACCAGCCTGTTTTATGGATGTTATGGTTCCGCCTTCAAGATACTTTCTCATTATCATGATGAAGTTTGAAGGATTTGTTCTGGTAGGATAGTTTCTTTCTGTCAGATGGATGCGGTTATAACTGGAATGACATGATACCATCAGCTGATATTTTCTCTGCGTATACAGATTGAAAAGGATCTCCGTATCGGATATCTGGTATATCTTGTTGATATGTGAGTTTTCAAGAACCTGCAGCTGTTTTACGATCTGCCTCAGAAAGATACCGTCAAATGCCATTGTTATAACCTCTCTGTTATTCTATCACATTAATTATTCCGGACGAAGGATTTTGATGGCTTTGGATTGACCTTGACTCTAAAGTGGTGTTAAATAAAGGCAAGAGGTAGGCAGGATGAGCAAAAGGGGATTATTAGTCGTTATTTCCGGCCCGTCAGGGGTGGGAAAAGGCACGGTAAGAAACGAGTTCATGAAGAATAAGGATCTTAACCGGTGTTACTCTGTTTCCATGACATCCAGAGGCATGAGACCTGGTGAACAGGATGGTGTTGATTACTTTTTCGTGACCAGAGAACAGTTTGAAAAAGCCGTAGAAGAAGGAAAACTGCTGGAATGGACCGAATTTGTCGGTAATTATTACGGAACACCGCTGGAATACGTGGAAAAACTGCGCAACGAAGGAAAGAATGTAATTCTTGAAATTGAAGTTGAAGGGGCAGCACAGATAAAAGCCAAATGCCCTGATGCACTGACGATATTCATAACACCTCCAAGCATGGAAGAACTGGAAAGAAGGATCAGAGGCCGCCGTACAGAAGCGGAAGAAATCGTTCAGCAGAGACTGGCTAAGGCCGCCAGAGAAATGACCATGGTCGGTCAGTATAAGTATGTCATCTGCAACGAAGACGTATCGCTGGCAGCTGAACTGATCTCCGTTATAATAAGAAGACACATGGAAAAGGAAGACGCTGAATAGCGTTTTTTCTTTTGCGTAAGTTATAATAATGACCACATTAATATGTTAAAATATAATATATGCGCGTAGTTAATGTTTGGATAGAGCATCCTGTCATGGATCTTAACAGAACTTTTACCTATGCCCTGAAGGATGGCATGAATGCTTCCCGCGGGGTCAGAGTAACGGTTCCTTTAAGCGGCCAGTTTGTAACTGGCTTTGTTGACAGTGTGGAAGAGAATGATCTTTCCTTAGAGGAGTATTCTGAAAAGGCTGGATATGAAGTCAGATATGTTGATAAGGTAATAGATGAAGAACCGATACTGAATGCTGAACTATATGAACTGGGCTTATGGATGGGGCATGAAACAGTGTCTCCAAACATAGCCTGTTTCCAGAGTATGCTGCCATCCAAAATGAAACCGCGCAGCAACCGTAAGGCTTCGGTTCAGGAGTACTATGTCAGACTGCTGGATGAAACCAAGGCTACCAGCGAAAAGCAGAAAGCTGCTGTGGAAATACTTAAGAACGGTGATGTTCTGAGAAGTGAACTGAATAAGGCTTTTACCGGAATAACCGCAATACTGGAGAAAAAAGGGATTGCGGAAGTATACAGTAAGGAAAAGGAAGCCGGTTACAGTGAACTGGATATCAGAGAAGCGGATTATGAGCTGACTGAACAGCAGAAAGCAGCTATTAAAAAGATAAATGAGAGCGACAAGGATGTCATTCTGCTTCATGGTCTTACCGGCAGCGGCAAGACAGAAGTATACATGCAGCTGGCAGCGCAGAAGTGCCGCGAAGGCCGACAGGTCCTGATCCTGGTCCCGGAAATCTCACTTACCCCACAGATGGTTTCCCGCATGGTAAACCGTTTCGGTCACAGCATAGCCATCTATCACTCCAAGCTGAATGATCAGCAGCGCTATGAACAGTATCAGCTGGTCAGAAATCATCAGGTCAGTATAGTGGTCGGTACCAGAAGTGCCGTTTTCATGCCTTTTGACAATCTGGGACTGATTGTTCTTGATGAAGAACATGACCATTCATATAAACAGGACAGTTCACCGCGTTATCACTGCCGTGATGTAGCCATTCACAGAGCACAGCATCATCACTGCAAGGTAGTGCTGGGTTCAGCTACACCAACCCTGGAGAGCTATGCCCGTGCCATAAAGAATGTTTACGAACTGGTAGAACTTAAAAACAGGATCCATCAGAATCTTCCTTCTTCTCATCTGGTAGACATGCAAAGTGAAATGAGGAAGGGAAATTACATCATTTCCTCTGTTCTGGAAAAAGAAATCAGAAAAAGACTGGATAACCATCAGCAGTCCATACTGTTGTTAAACAGAAGAGGGTATACGACCATTATGAAATGCCGTAAGTGCGGCAAGGTCATTCAGTGTCCTCATTGCGACATAGCGATGAGTTATCATAAGGATGAGAATAAACTGAAGTGTCATACCTGCGGCACTGAAATGAGTGCTGACATGGTATGCCCGGATTGCGGCAGTAATAACTGGCTGCATCAGGGCCTGGGAACGCAGAGACTTTACGAGACGATTCAGGAGAAGTTCCCTGAAGCCCGTATTCTGAGAATGGACGCGGATACCACCAGAAAGAAAAACGGCCACCAGGAGATCCTGGAAGCCTTTGAGAAGGGGGAAGCAGACATTCTGCTGGGAACCCAGATGATAGCCAAAGGCCTCGATTACCCCAATGTTACTCTGGTTGGCATTTTTAACGCTGATGCCTTGTTGGGCAGAACGGATTACCGCAGTGTAGAGGTGACTTTTGATCTTATCGTACAGGCTTCCGGCCGTTCAGGAAGAGGTCACAGTGCCGGTGAAGTATATATTCAGGCGTATGATACTCACCACTATGGAATACGTCTGGCAGCCCGTCAGGACTACAAGAGCTTTTTCCAGTACGAAATGGAATACCGTCATGTAGGTGACTATCCTCCTTATAAGTATCTGGCTGCCATCAGCTTCAACAGCCGCAATGAGGAAAAGGCAAAAACCATGGCCTGGCAGCGGGCTGATGAATTCCGTAAAAATGAACAGTTCAAAACACTGGGCCCTTCACAGCTGGCCCGCAGTTTTGATGAATATAAATACCGTATTGTGTTGAAAGGAGCGAACAGGGATCAGCTGATCGAAGCCGTCTGGAACTGGTATGATTCCATCCAGTTTAACAAACAGCAGGTAAAGATTCAGATCGATATTGATCCTTATGTGTTAGACTAATGGCCAATGTCAGAAAAACAGCTTTTGAAATACTTAAGGACGTGATGCTGCATAATGAATATGCATCTTTGAACATGCGTTATGGCAGTTATGATCTGAATGAAAAGGATCAGGGACTGCTGACACAGATAGTGTATGGTACCATCCGTAATTACCGCTATGTACGATACCAGTGGGAACTGTATGTTGACCGCAAAGTCCCTGATGAAATAGCGGTGCTTCTTGATGGGGCAACTTATCAGCTGATACTGCTGGATAAGCTTCCGGCATATGCCGTTGTCAATGAAACCGTAGCCATTGCCAAGGATGAATATCCTAATTATGCCGGTTTTGTTAATGCGGTATTAAGGAGAATAGCAGATAAGGGTGCACAGGCCATCAAGGGTGATGATGAAGTCGACAAGTTTGCGATTGAAACTTCACATCCTACCTGGCTGGTAAAAATGTGGAATGCTCAGTATGGAGAAGAAATCTGTGACAGCATCTGCTGGGAAAACCTGAAAGACGGACGCGTGGAACTGGCTGTCAATACATTATTGACGACAGCTGATAAACTGCTTGAGGATGAAAGGTTCCACAGAACGGCAGAAGGAAACGCTCTTATTTATGATGGCAATATCTTTGCCAGTGAGTATTTTAAAAACAATCTGGTTTATGTCCAGTCTGAAAGCAGTCAGCAGGCTGTGGAAATACTTGATCCAAAGCCTAAGGAAAGAATTCTGGACATGTGCCGGGCACCGGGAACCAAGACGGTTCAGATTGCCATGAAGACAGGCAATGATGCCAATATCTACAGTATTGATGTCTATCCGCAGCGTGTGGAGCTTATTGAAAACGCCTTGAAAAAATACGGCATTACATGTGTTACGACCATGTGTGAGGACAGCCGCACTCTGCATACCAAGATTCCTCTGTATTATTACGATAAGGTTTTGCTTGATGCTCCTTGCAGCGGGCTGGGTACTCTGAAACACAAGCCGGAGATCAAAATGAGCATTAAGCCTGAAGATATTGATGAAATAGTAAGGCTGCAGTCACAGCTGCTTGATTCAGCGGCTTTAATGGTGAAAGCCGGAGGATGTCTTGTTTATTCAACCTGTACGCTTAATACAAAGGAAAATGAAAAACAGATCAGGATGTTCCTGTCTCAGCATACGCAGTTTGAACTTGTCGAGGAAAAAACCATTATTCCTGACAGCACTCATTATGATGGGTTCTATATATCAAAGTTAAGGAAAACGTGCTAGAATTAGTAACGGGTAGTTATGAAGTCTATATACGATTTTGAGTTAAGTGAATTAACCGAACTGATGGAAAACAATGGGTTTAAGAAATACAATGCGACCCAGATTTTTCAGTGGCTTTACCGTCAGAAGGTTAGTTCTTTTGACGAGATGACTAACATTTCCGTTAAGTTAAGAGACTGGCTGAAGGAGAATTACACCTGTGAAGGTCTGGAAACGCTCAAACTGCAGGTCTCCCGTGACGGAACCAGAAAATATCTGTTCAGACTCCATGACGGCAGCAGCATAGAATCGGTGCTGATGCATTACGATTACGGCGATACGATATGTGTTACTTCCCAGGTGGGCTGTAACATGGGCTGTACTTTCTGTGCTTCGGGTCTGCTGAAGAAACAGAGAGACCTGACTTCCGGTGAGATGACCTTGCAGGTTCTGGAAGTGCAGAAGGATGTTGAAAAAATGGGTGTCAGGGTTTCTCATATCGTGGTGATGGGAACCGGTGAGCCTTTTGATAATTATGATAATGTCCTGGCTTTCTGCCGCACGGTAAATCATGATCTGGGCTTGGGAATCGGAGCCAGACATATCACGATCTCCACCTGCGGCCTGGTTAACGGCATCAGGAGATTTGCGGATGAACATGTTCAGTATAATCTGGCCATTTCGCTTCATGCTCCGAATAATGAGATCAGAAGCAGGATCATGCCGGTAAACCGCCGGTATCCAATTGAACAGCTGATGGATGCCTTAAAATATTACTGTGAAAAGAATAACAGAAGATTAAGCTTTGAATATATTCTGCTTAAAGGTGTTAATGATACCGACGAATGTGTAAGTCAGCTGATAGAATTAACTAAGCCATTTGATGTTTATGTCAATCTGATACCGTACAACACGGTTGATGAACATGGCTATGTAAGCACTGACTATAAGACAGCCATGGAACTTTACAATAAACTTATGAAGAATAATGTACGCTGCACATTGCGCCAGAAACATGGCGAGGATATTGATGCGGCATGCGGACAGTTAAGAAGCAAATATGAAAGGGGGAAGATCTGATGCGCTATTACGGCTTGACTGACAGAGGACTGACAAGACCTCAGAATCAGGACAGTTTCCGTATCGTTCAGCAGGATGATACTGTACTGGCAATAGTATGTGACGGCATCGGCGGTCATCAGGCTGGAGACATTGCCAGCAGAATGGCCTGCGATACAATGGTCAGATGTTTCCGCCGTCAGTATGATAAGAACCCTGAAATATGGTATACCCGCAGCCTTGAAAAAGTTAACAAGGTTGTTTATGAACTGGCTAAAAGCGAGCCAAAATATAAAGGCATGGGAACGACAATGGTTGCCGCACTTGTTGATAATGGCGGCAAGACTTTCCTGCTTAACATAGGTGATTCCAGAGCTTATCTGATCGATAAGGACTGGAAAATATCACAGCTTACAGAAGATCACAGTCTGGTCAATGAGCTTATCAAGAGAGATGGCATGTCAGAAGACAAGGCCATGGAAATCGGCCGGCACGTCATTACCAAAGCCATAGGGATCTGGCCGGTTATTGAAGGAGACATATACGAACTGGACGAGGATTTTAATTATCTGATGCTTTGCAGTGACGGCCTTCACAACTATGTTGAAGGAAACAGGATTGTGGAAGTTCTGCAGGATAAGGAAACAACCGGAAGACAGAAATGCGAGAAACTGGTGGAATTGGCAAACGAGGCCGGCGGTTATGACAATATCACAGTTATATTAGTGGAGAAATAGTCTATGGATGGAATGGTAGGAAACCGATATGTGATCCGCCGCTCCATTGGCGAAGGCGGCATGGCAGATGTTTATCTGGCTCAGGACACTATTTTAAGAAGAGAAGTTGCCATTAAGGTATTGAGAGGGGAACTGAATGAAGATCCGGTCAATCTTCAGCGTTTCCAGAGAGAGGCAAATGCCATAACCAATCTTTCGCATCCGAACATTGTGGAAGTATACGACGTCGGGGAAGCGGACAAGAAGAATTACATAGTAATGGAATATGTTCCCGGCAAGACGCTCAAGCAGCTGATAAAGCAGCGCGGAGCTCTCAATCCGACTGAAGCCATCAACATCATGAAGCAGCTTGTTTCCGCAACTGCTCATGCTCATCATAATGACATCATTCACCGTGACATAAAGTCACAGAACGTTCTTATAAAGGATGACGGTACCGTCAAGCTCTCCGACTTCGGTATAGCATCTACGGGAGACTCTTCCCAGCAGCTGACACAGACTGATACGGTTATGGGATCTGTTCATTATCTGGCTCCTGAACTGGCCAGAGGCAAGGCTGCAACGGCTCAGAGCGACATATATTCTCTCGGTATTGTGTTCTTTGAAATGCTGACGGGAGATGTGCCGTTCCATGGTGATACGGCTGTTCAGATTGCTCTCAAGCACATGCATGATGAAATACCGAGCGTACGTGCTTTCAATCCGAACATTCCTCAGTCTGTTGAAAACATTGTTTACAGAGCTACAGCAAAGGAGGCTGAACAGCGTTATTCCTCAGCTGATGCCATGTATGACGATCTGATCACCTGTCTGGATTTCTCACGCAGCCATGAGGCTAAGGTGACATTCGCTTCTACTCAGAAGGCGGCTGAAAAGAACACTGAAATCAAGCCGGTAGCCAGAAAGGTCAAGAAGAAAAAGAAGACAGAAGACAACAATACTCTGGGAACGATTGGAGCTGTCATTGCCAGTTTGGCTGCTCTGTTACTGTTACTGATCGTGTCAGGAAAGATATCACCGCCTGCCAAGAAGGTCATAGTTCCTGATGTCATAAATTATGAAGTTGAAGATGCCAAGACCGTTCTGGAAAGCTATAAGCTGGTAATTGACAATATTGTTTATGAAGCAACAGAAGATGTTGAAAAAGGCCATGTCATCAGAATTAATCCGAAGGAAGGCAGTGAAGTCAATGAAAGTGAATTTATCACACTTTATGTCTCCAGCGGTAAGTTCTATACAGTAGCTGACTATACCGGCAAGAGCATTGACGATATACAGCCTAAGCTGGAAGGTGATGGCTTCACTGTACAGGTAAGCTACGTTGAAGATTCAAGCAGATCACCGGGAACCATCACAGACCAGGATGTGGAAGCCGGAACGATTCTCGATCCGACGCAGAAAAGAAACATAACATTTACGGTAGCCAGTGCAGTTACGATTCAGATACCTGATTCACTGATTGGCATGACGGTCTCTGATGCTGAAAAGTATCTGACTGATAAGGGCATCAAGGTCAAGACCACACAGCTTCCAATTGAACAGAATCCTATTGATCCGAATACGGAATCCTATACTTATAAAACAGGTGTCGTTGTTGAAGTGTCACCTAATGCGGGTACATACTATACCCAGAAAGAGGGCACTTACATCGAGCTTAAGTACTATTAAAGAATGACAGGACTGATTATAAAGATTATTTCAAACCAGTATACCATCCTGACAGAAGAAGGTCAGGAGGTTTTGGCTGTTGCCATGGGCAAACTGCGCCTGGGCAGCAAACCGCTTGTTGGAGACAAGGTGGAATACGAACTACTGGATGGCCGTTATGCTATTCAGAAGATACTGCCGCGTAAAAATTACCTGGTCAGACCGGCAATTGCCAATGTTGATCAGGCTATGATCGTCATGTCAGCTGTTCAGCCTGTCTTTTCACCATTACTGGTAGATAAGCTGATTTTCCTGATAAGCTATCGGGACATAGAACCGGTGATAGTGATAACCAAAATGGACCTTGTATCGCCAAATGACCGCATAAATACTTACATTAATGATTATACTGAGAGTGGCTATCAGGTTATCACAGTGGGGCATGACAGAGACGTAGAAGACGTTAGAGACGCTCTCAAGGGAAAGATAACCGTACTCACCGGACAGTCTGGAGTGGGCAAAAGTACACTGCTTAACAGATTGGACAAAGACTTTGCGGCAGCTACGCAGGAAATATCAAAATCCATGGGAAGAGGCAAGCATACGACCAGACATACCCAGCTGTTTCCGGTTGGTGAAGGCCTGATCGCAGATACGCCGGGATTCTCATCACTCGATTTCTCGCGAATCGATGCCCTGACTCTGGCGGGAAAAATACACGATTTCCGCAATGCCGGAGAATGCCGCTTTAAGGATTGCAAACACGTTAATGAACCGGACTGTGCGGTAAAGAAAAAGGTTGAACTGGGTGAAATATCCCGCATACGTTACAATAATTATCTTGAAACAGTTACACTGTGTAATAAAAAGGAGGACTGGGAATAATGACTATTATTGCACCTTCAGTTTTATCAGCTGACTTTTATGATCTGAAAACACAGATCGAAGAATTGAATAAAAGCGAAGCCAAATGGATCCACTATGATGTCATGGACGGGCACTTTGTTCCAAATCTTTCATTTGGTCCAGACATTCTGAAACAGATCGGCAAGCATACAGACCGTGTTCTTGACGTTCACATCATGGTATCAAATCCGCTTAAGGTTGTTGATTATTTCAATGGCTGTCCAGTTGATTATATGACATTCCACAAGGAAGCCGTTGATGATAATGTGCTTATTCCAACCATTGAGAAATGCCGTCTTAAGGGATGGAAAGTAGGAATTTCCATTAAGCCTGGTACCAGACCTGAGAGTCTGATTGGCGTTCTTGAACTGGTTGATATGGTCCTGGTCATGAGTGTTGAACCTGGTTTTGGCGGCCAGAGCTTCATGCCTTCAGCACTTGACAAGCTTGACTGGCTTGACAATTACCGTAAGGAACATAAGCTGAATTATCTGCTGGAAATTGACGGCGGCATTAATCGGGAAACCGGTAAGTTGGCTGTTGAGCACCATTGTGATGTACTGGTAGCCGGAAGCTATGTTTTCAAATATCCTGAAGGAATAGTTGAAGGGGTTAAGTCACTGCTGTAAATGAAAAAACTGATAGTGATATTAGCGGTTCTGCTGGTTATATCCGGATGCAGAAAACCTGATGTGCCTGAAGCAGATGAGTTTGCCCGAGACTATGAAACCGAAGAGGGAATAGGAAGGGCTCTGGAAGATGCCGGGGACATCATGGAAAAACTGACAAATGGAACACATGTTGTTCTGTTTGCTCATCCTGATGATGACGATAAACCGATCGTGCAGAAACTGGCGGCAGCCGTAAAGGAATACAGCGGCATGGCTGTTTACTATTACGACATGGAAAAGGTTGACGATAAACTGGCAAATGAAATCCATGGCCGTATTACTCCATGGAACTCTATGGGATATTTTGATACCGATAAACCGGTAATGTTTTTCATAGGAAACGGTGAGCTTGTAGATTACATATGCTCCTTTGATGAAGAAGAGACCTACGTCAAGTCGATAAATAATGCTCTGAAGGTCATGGCAGATAATAAAAAGCCGGCCTGCATAGACGGCTGCTAAGAAATAATTTGTTTGAATACTAAGAATTAAGGCGCAAAAAAAGAAAGCCATAAGACTTTCTTCAGTTTGCGTTTTTTCTTTTCCAGGCGTAGTAGGCATCGTCTTTTTCACTGTCAATGCCATCGCTGTTTGGAATATAAAGATAGAGCTGTTCCCTGACAAACAGATCCCTGAATTCATTGAGAGACAGTTTGTAGCGGGAATTCGGAGTATGAACGGTTATCATGTCACCGTCCAGATAGAAGGACGTACGATTGCCAGCCAGTACTATTTCACCGTCTTTCAGATAGGTGATGGCTTCCTTAAAGGTAATACTCTTCATAGTAATAAAAAAGTTAGTTGCCTAACTTTATTATTTTCCCTGGTGTGCTTTCAAAGTTTTTAGAGCTCTAGCAGACATCTTAACTGTCTGTGGTTTTCCATCGACCATAACCTTAACCTTCTGCAGGTTAATGTTCCATGAACGACGAGTGGCTCTCAGAGAGTCAGAACGCTTATTACCTGTGACTGGGCCCTTACCAGTTACTACACATACTCTTGACATTCCATGACCTCCTTTCAATCATACGCCTAGATATATTATCATGTAACACTCAAAAAAGTCAAATAAAAAAACGCTAAAATTATAAATAATATATATCAAAAGGAAGCTGAAATATGATAAAATAAAAGTAATTTATGGGAGGCCTTTGTAATGGCAAATAAACAAATATTAGCAGCCTTACAAATAGAGAGCAATGAGGTTCGTCTGATTGTCGGCGAGATTTTTAATACACGTTTAAATACCCTCAAAAGAGAGTGTGTTCCATGCAAGGGAATGGACGGATTAAGGATCGTTGACCCTAAGACTGTTGCCAAAGCAGTGAGGGAAGCCGCCAATAATATACAGTCTCATTTCGGAGTAGCAATCGAAAGTGTTTTACTGGCTATTCCTGCATATCGTTTCAAAAAAGAAACCAGAAGTTTTTCCAAGGTTATTGATAATGTCGACGGCAAGATTTCCGCTGACGACATCAGGGATATATATCAGAAGGCACTGGCTGTAAATGTAGGCAGAGATTACGAAATTGTAAATGTTACATCCAATATGTTTAAGACCAACGGTATTGTTTACCGCAAGATGCCGATTGGTGAACCGTGTGATGTTCTGGAAGCAGATGTTGATCTGCTGTGCTGCGACAAGATGACAACATATGACTATGCTTCAGTAGTAGAACTGGCAGGTCTGAAAATCGTTGACGTATGTCTTGATAACTATGCTTTATGCAAGGAAGCAGCTCTGTTTGAACAGAACCTCAGAAACTATACATTACTGATCCAGATGGAAAAGGATCATTCACAGTTCTCACTGGTATATGACGGCAAGATCGCCATCAGTGAAAACGAAAACCTCGGATACAGCACGCTTTCAAGAGCTATTTCCGAGAGATTCAGACTTCCTGACAGACACAGTTCAGCCTTACTGCTGAAACACGATATTGTCAACAGGAAGGAATTCAATTACAGACCAATTTATTCATGGACTGCAGGAGGCATTACAAATACCATTTCCGACAGAGAACTGTATGATTCAGTTCAGGAAAAACTGCAGTATCTGGTAAAGGATTTCAGCAAACTGTGCGGACCGATCCTTGCCAGAGAAAATACATCTGTAATCATCTGCGGTGATGGAGCTGAAATTACGGGCATAGAAGAAGTATTTGCCAATAAATTCAATCGCCCGGTTAAGTGCTATTATCCTGAAACACTGGGTGCCAGAGGTGCCAAGTGGGCTGTAGATCTGGGCATGTTCTATGCCTATATCGACCAGCAGGTAATTCATCAGGATTTCAAATCAAGTCTTGATATCCTGCATTATCAGCAGAACATGCGGAAGAGAGTTCACAATGCTGAAAAAGAAGAAGGCTTCACAGCCAGACTGAAGAAAATGTTATTTACAAATCAGAAGAATTAATTGAGGTGAATATATGAGCGAATTAACTTTGAACAATGTCACAAGAATTAAGGTGTTCGGTGTCGGCGGCGCCGGCTGTAACGCTGTTAACAGAATGGTTGAAGACGGTGTTGCCGGTGTGGATTTCTATGTCTGTAACACAGATTTACAGGTCATCAGAACTTCAAAAGTTGAAAACAAGATCCTGTTAGGTGTCAATACCACTCATGGCTTAGGCTGCGGCGGCAATCCGGAAATCGGCAAGCAGGCCTGCCTGGAAGCTGAACGGGAATTAAGAGAAGCTGTTAAGGAAGCCGACATGGTCTTCGTTACAGCAGGCATGGGTGGCGGAACCGGTACAGGTGCTGCTCCAATTCTGGCCAGATATGCCCAGGAAGCCGGAGCCCTGACGATCGGTGTCGTAACCAAGCCTTTCCCATTTGAGGGCAGAAGAAGAATGATGCAGGCTCTTGATGGTCTGGATGAATTACGCAAGCATGTAGACTCAATTATCATCATTCCTAACAGTAAGGTAGAAAAGATCCTTGGTGATATTCCATTTAAGGAATCATTCAAGGAAGCTGATAACATTCTGCGTCAGGCTGTTCAGACAATTACTGACCTGGTAAGCTTCCAGGCAATAATCAACCTTGACTTCAACGATATCAAGGCAGTCATGAGCAATCAGGGTGATGCTCTGATCGGTATCGGTATGGATGACGGTCCTAACAGAGCTGTTGAAGCAGCTACAAAAGCCGTTAACTCACCGCTTCTGGAAGCAGATATTGCCGGTGCAAGAAATGCCATCATCAACATTACCGGCGGTAACGATCTGACGATCAATGATGCCAACGCCGCTGTAGATTATATACGTACAGCTGCCGGCGGTGACATTGACTGCATCTTCGGTGTTGCCTTTAACGAAAATCTCAACAGCACAATTATCGTAACGGTAATCGCTACTGGATTTGAAAAGATCGATGAAGAGAATGTTGACAGTACTGTTATAAAGGGTAATAAAGACGAAATCGTAACGGATACAAATGATGAAGATGTCTTCTCTGAAGTTGATCTTCCTTCATTCGATACTCCGTCATTCTTCAAACAGCGTTAAGAAAATAACCCGCAAGGGTTATTTTTACTAATAGGGAATTATGCAGAAATATAAGAAAGAATTCGATTATTCCTATGCTCTTGGTACTGAACTTACTCTGGAACTGCTATTAAGCCATCCAAAGGATACCGTAAGTGTTTATGTACACTCAAAGCAGAAGGATAACGAAATTTATCAGAGGATCATGGCTCTGTGTCAGAAGAACAGAATAGAAGTTATCCGCAGCGATAAGGCTTTTAACATAGTCAATGCCAAGGAAAACTGCTACATAATGGGAGTTTTCCGCAAATTTACCAACGACATTGATTTCAGCAGGAATCATGTGGTACTGGTTAATCCGGGAAACATGGGCAATGCCGGAACGATATTAAGAACCTGTGTGGGTTTCGGAATCAATGACATAGCCATCATTTCGCCACGGATCGACATATATGATCCCAAGACCGTCAGAGCTTCCATGCGTGCTTTCTTTACCGTCAGATTCAGTTACTTCAGTTCGTTTGATGAATACCTGAAGAAAGCTGATAACAGAGACATTTTCTGTTTCATGCTTGACGGGAAGGTTAATCTGCAGGATGTCGGCATCAGTGACAGAAATTATTCCCTGGTATTCGGAAATGAGGCAACTGGTTTGCCGGCTGAATATCATGAATATGGAACATCAGTATTTATTGAACAGCTTAATACGGTTGACTCGCTGAATCTTGATAACGCTGTCAGCATAGCTGTATACCAGTTTGTTAACATGAAACCAAATAGATCAAGGAGCTGATAACATGCTTAAGAAATTATGGCCGGTAATTAGTGCCGTACTGATTATCGGAGCCTTCGTAATAGGTCTGATGCTGGGTAAGGGACTTAACCCGGCAGATACAGATCCTGTAATTGAACCTGATCCGACTCCGGTGGTCAGCAAGATAGATGAAGACGGCGTTTATGACAGTAAGGAAGATGTGGCACTCTACATCCATACTTATAACAAGCTGCCGTCAAACTATGTTACCAAGGGAGAAGCTCGTAAAGCAGGATGGACCGGTGGATCAGTAGAAAGGTATTTCCCAAACTGCTGCATCGGCGGAGACTCGTTCGGTAACCGTGAAGGGCTGCTGCCTAAGAAAAGCGGCCGACATTACTATGAATGTGACATAGATACTCTGGGTAAGAAATCAAGAGGTGATAAACGCATAATATATTCCAATGACGGACTGGTATATTATACGGATGATCACTATGAATCGTTTACCCTGCTGTATGGGGAGGAATAGAAATGAATATCATTATTCTGGATGGGGCTGTGATGACCTCAAGAGAAAAAGCGTACAGTCACATAGCCAAAGAATTCAGATTACCTGATTATTTCGGTAAGAATCTGGATGCTCTGTACGACATGGTCATGGATAACTACGTAAATGAAGATACCATCATCATTCTGATGAATTATCAGAAAATGAAGAAGAACCTCAATGAATATGCTGATAAGATCG
>JAEEGL015611077.1_pt1 | contig 33013 bp, 24 predicted proteins | sample 9134231 | NCBI WGS metagenome assembly JAEEGL01 (sample SAMN16246548, study PRJNA631951) | gut metagenome | biome: gut microbiome; feature: rumen; material: fiber-attached | host: Bos | place: Iran: Karaj | collected 2018-10
AGCGACGGCATCGTCATCAACAAGTGCGACGGCGACAACGTGGATCGCTGCCACATGGCGGCCACCAATTTCCGTAACGCCCTGCATTTCTTCCCCATGCCTGAGAGCGGCTGGCTGCCCAAGGTGCTTTGCTACAGCGGCTTCTATGGCACGGGCATCAAGGAAATCTGGGACATGATCTACGAATATTTTGACTTCGTGCAGAAGAATGGCTATTTCGACTATCGCCGCAATGAGCAGTCGAAGTACTGGATGTATGAGAGTATCAACGAGCACCTGCGCCTGAACTTCTACAACAACCCGCTCATCCGTCAGCGCCTTACCGATGCTGAACAGGAGGTGCTAGCTGGCCGTAAGACCAGTTTCATAGCTGCCCAACAACTGTTAGATACTTATTATGCGCAACTTACAAATAGAAATTGACAGCGGCAGCGGGTTCTGCTTTGGAGTGACTACGGCCATCAGAAAGGCTGAGGAAGAACTGGCGCGGGGCGAGACGCTCTACTGCCTGGGCGACATCGTTCACAACGGAATGGAGTGTGAGCGGTTGCGACAGATGGGTCTCATCACGATCGACCACGACGAGATGGCCCGTTTGCACGATGTGAAAGTTTTGTTGCGAGCTCACGGTGAGCCGCCCCAGACCTACGAGCTGGCCCGTCGCAACCACATCGAGATTATTGATGCCACCTGTCCCGTGGTGCTTCAGTTGCAGAAGCGCATCAAGCGTTCCGGTGATGTGTCGATTGTCATCTTCGGCAAGCCCGGCCACGCTGAGGTGCTGGGACTGGTGGGACAGACCAATGGCAACGCCATCGTGGTGGAAAACTTTGAGGAAGCCACGCGGCTTGACTTCACTCGCGACATGTATCTTTATTCGCAGACCACGAAGAGCCTTGACGAGTTTCACCGCATTACCGACTATATCCAGAGTCACATTGCCCCTGGCGTTACTTTCCGCAGCTTCGACACCATTTGCCGCTCTGTGGCCAACCGCATGCCCAGCATCTCGAAGTTTGCTGTCCGCCACGACCTCATCCTCTTTGTGTGTGGCCGCAAGAGCTCTAATGGTAAAGTGCTCTTCAATGAGTGTCTGCGCGTGAACCCCAACAGCCGTCAGATAGAAGGCCCTGAGGAAATCCGTGAAGAGTGGCTTGAGAGCATTACTACCGTGGGCATCTGTGGAGCCACCAGCACGCCCAAATGGCTGATGGAGCAGTGTCGGGATGCCCTTGAGTGCTTCGCATTAAACGAGAAATGAGAAATGAGAATTGAGAAATTACTGGCTGTACTTTTCGTTATTCACTGTTTGCTGTTTGCAAGCTCCGCAGGGGCGCAGACTCCGCGTTGGGGGAAAATGTCGCCCATGTTGCGCAAACTGGTGCGGAGTCATGTCTATCCTTCGCCGTTTGCCTCCCACCGCTCATCTCTTACGTCTTATCCTGCTTCTGTTTGTGCCTTTGTGCGCATCGATGGCAATGCCGACTCAGTGCTCCTTTCCCATCATTGCCAGCCGCTGACCCGTGTGGGAACCATCAGTATTGCCAATATTCCTTTGAGTCAGTTGCCCGGGTTGTCGCTCGATGAACGTGTGAGCCGTATCGAAGCACAGCCGTCGGGTCATGCGCTGATGGACACCACCGCCCTTTGCATCGGTGCCCAGCCTGTCTATTCCGGCTTTCAGCTTCCTCAGGCTTATACTGGCCGAGGAGTGGTGATGGGCATCATGGATATTGGCTTCGACCTTACCCATCCTACTTTTTACGATGCTGAAGCACAGCATTACCGCATCCGCAGGTTCTGGGACATGCTGTCGCCGGACACGCTGGAGAGCAGTCTCTATGTGGGGCGCGACTATGTTACCCAGGATGATTTGCTGGCCGTTGGCCATTCCTACGACGGTTATGAGCAGACCCACGGCACCCATGTGCTGGGCATTGCCGCTGGCAGCGGCTACGATTCGCCCTATCGGGGAATGGCTCCTGAGAGCGACATCTGCGTGGTAGCCAACGGAACTACTGAGAACACACATCTTATTTCTCCTGACAATCTTTATAAGTACACCTACGCTACCGATGCCTTAGGCTTCAAGTACATCTTCGACTATGCTGCTTCTTGCGGAAAGCCCTGTGTGGTCTCGTTCAGTGAGGGCAGTTTTGAGGATCTCCGTGGCGACGACCTGCTTTATTACGAAATGATCGACAGCCTTGTTGGTCCGGGCCGCATTCTTGTGGCAGCGGCAGGCAATCAGGGGAAAATCAAAGCCTGGTTCCGCAAGCCCGCAGGCCAGTCGTCGGCGGGCACCTTCCTCTATGGCGGCAATGGCTTTGTAGACTTCACGCTGTCTTCGCCCCAGCCCTTTGCCATTCGCGTGGTGGCTTATCACGGTTCGGCTACCGATACACTTGTCGTAAACACCTTGCAGGTTGATGCCTGCCCCGATTCGCTCTTCACCGACAGTATTTCAATCTTCGGCTTACCGGTGGCCTTTGAGGCCCACGCCTATCCTTCCTGCTATGATGCCCTGACCACCTGCTACGATGTGAAGCTGAAGCGTCTCACGCCTGGTTCGTTGGGTCATGCCTCTTCGTTCTTCGTGTCGCTTGAGGTGTTGGGCAGTGAGGCCGATGTCGAGTTCCACCGTATCAGTGCCAGTCTTGAGACCAATGCCCTAAATCCTGAACTCTGTGCTGGTGAGTCCACGCACACCATCTATTCCCCCTCCTCATCGCCGTCGGTCATCTGTGTGGGAGCCACCACCTGGCGCACCAGTTTCGTGAACCATCTGGGTGAATATGTTGAGTTCGAAACCGGCGGCAACGGCAGTCTTGGTGCCTTCTCTTCTAAGGGTCCTACGCTCGACGGGCGCATCAAGCCCGACGTGATGGCCCCTGGCGTGAACATCCTGTCGGCTTACAGCAGCTACTATCTGGAACGTCACTCCACCCCTGATGAGACCAACTGGCATGTTGCCCACTTCCCCTTCCGGGGGCGTACTTACGTGTGGGGTGCTAACACCGGCACCTCGATGGCGGCTCCCGTCGTAGGTGGTGCTGTGGCCTTGTGGCTGCAGGCCTGCCCCACGCTGACCCCCCGCCAAGTGCTCGACGTGATCAGCCGTACCAGTCGTCGTTCCGATTCCTCGCTCACCTATCCCAACAACGATTGGGGCTGGGGCGAGATTGACGTTTATCGTGGTCTGCTCGACGTGCTCGGCATCAGCAGCAACATCCCTTCGCTTGCTGAGCAGCCCACACCACTTCGTGTCACCGTGAGTGACGGTCGGCTGCACCTTTCCTCACTTCCCCTTCACCATTCGCCCTTGACGCTTCGTCTTTATACCCTTACGGGACAGCAACGACTCTCAGCCACCGTTGCTTCGGGGAGCACCGATGTGAGCGTCGTTCTGCCGTTGCTTCCTTCTGGCGTCTATGCCTTGCAGGTCAGCGGCGATTCTCAGTGTGCGGGGTCTGCGCTTGTCAGGATTGAGCGTTGACTGCTTTCTCAAACTGCTCCATGAGCCACTCGTTCTGCTGGTCTATGGTCATGTGGCTGTTGTCGAGTACCAGTGCGTCGGGAGCCTGTCTGAGGGGCGACACTTCGCGGTGTGAATCAATATAGTCGCGCTCCTCCACGTTTTTCAGTATATCGTTGAAGTCGGCGGGCATTCCCTTCTGCTTCAGCTCGTCGTAGCGGCGCTGTGCGCGCACCTCGGCACTGGCGGTGACGAATATTTTCAGTTCGGCATCGGGAAAGACCGTTGTGCCGATGTCGCGTCCGTCCATCACGATGCCTTTTCCGGTTCCCATCTGCTGTTGCTGGGTTACCATTGCGCTGCGCACAAATGGCAGGGCGGCAATGGGGCTCACGTGGTTGCTCACCTCGAGCGAACGAATTTCCTGTTCCACGCAGCTGCCGTTCAGCCAGGTGTCGGGCCGTCCCGTCTTGGCGTTGAGCTTAAAGCTGATTTCAATTTGTGGCATCAATGCCTGTAACTCTTTCTCGCGGATGGTTCCGTCGGGCAGGAACAGGTCGTGTTGCATAGCGAAGAGGGTCACGCTTCGGTACATGGCTCCCGTGTCGACGTAGATGTAGCCCAGTCGGCGTGCCAGTTCCTTGGCCATCGTGCTTTTTCCGCACGACGAGAAGCCGTCGATGGCGATAGTAATTTTTTTCATAATATGTAGCTGAAGTTTATGAGCAGTGAAGGGGCACTGACGTGATATTTGGCGTAGGCCACGTGGAGCTTCAGTCTTTCGAGCATGATGCCGCCGCCGAAGGAGAGCCCGGCCCCGTGGTTGCTTTCTTCCTCACCGTTGGTGATTTTCATTTCGGCCGAGCGCAGTGCGTTGTATCCGGCAGCCAGATAGAACTGTTCACCCAGCATCAGGTCGGCACCCAGCACGAAATGCTTGCCGAGCCCGTACTCCCAGTCGTTCAGTCTTACCAGCGTGGCCGAGAAGCGCAGAGGTGAGCCCACAAGCCGTTTCGTCACGCCCAGCTGGAGGTCGAGCGGAATGCGCTCAAAGTCGTCCTCGTATGCCTTGATTTGTCCGCCCAGGTTGCGTGCCACCGCCGATATGCTCAGGTCGTGTTCCTCGTCAAAATAGTTCAATCCCAGGTCTACGCCAGCCGCCATTGCGCTGAAGTTGCCAATGTAGGATGCAATCAGCTTGGCCGTGATACCGCCGCTGATGCGCTCTGTGAGGCCGTAGGCAAACGAGCCTCCCAATGCCAGGTCGTGGGCACTGAAGGTGCCGGTGGCCTCTCCCTGCGCGTTGGTTTCCTTGATGCTGCCATAGTTCATATAGCGTCCGCTGGCCGCCCATGTTCCTCTGTCGCCGATAGCCTTGACGTAGGCGGCACTGCCTGTGACGGTTCCTTCCATATAGGTCATCATGTTCAGGTTCATCGTGCGGTCGGCTGTCATCTGGATGAGTGCCGGGTTGTGGAAGACGAGCGTGGCATCGTCGTCGGCAATGGTTATGTTGTCGCCGCCCAGGGCTGCCACGTGGGCACTGACGGGCAGTCGCAGGAAGGTGAAGGCCGTCTGGCTCTCCTGGGCTTCGGCAAGAAGCGCGAGAAGGGCTGCCAGGGCGGTGAAAACATATTTCTTCATCTTTAAATATCCTTAATAACGGCACAAAGTTAGAAAAAAGTTACGGATTTTGAACCATGAATCATGATTTTATTCGTACTTTTGCAGCCGTATTCCGTATAATAACGCAGGTTTTCAGATTTTATTATGGAAACGAAGAAGAGTTCGAAGGCCGATCTTGAGAAAATGCGCCTGCCCGGCTTCCTCATCGGGCTGGTGGTGGCATTGGCAGGACTTTTTGTAGCGTTAGAGATGACGATTACGCCCGACGACCCCCTTGACGACCCCGAACTGCTGGAGCAGCTGACCATCGACGAAGAGCTGCCGCCCCTGTTGCGGCCTGAAAACGAACTGGCTATGGCTCCGAAGGCTGAGCCTGAGCCCACGCTGAAGCTGAAGGTGACCGACGACGAGGAGCTGCCCGTTGAAGAAGAGCAGCGTCAGCAGCAGCCCCTTGAGGGCGATGCCGTCGACGACCTGCCGGAGGAGAACACCGAGGAAGAGAAGCCTCAGGCCGAAGACAAGGTGGAAGAGACGGTCGACGACCTCCCGCAGTTTCCCGGTGGCCAGCTGGAGTTCATCAAGTGGCTCACGCGCAACCTGAAATATCCTGCCGCCGCCCAGTCGCGCCGCGTGCAGGGCAGGGTGGTGGCCGAGTTCATTGTCAACAAGGACGGCTCCATCACCGATGTGCGCATTGTCCGCTCGCTCAGTCCTCCTTGCGACGGCGAGACGCTGCGTGTGCTTCGCATGATGCCCCGTTGGACGGCAGGAGCCATCGACGGCCACCCCTGCCGTACAAAGGTCTGCATCCCCATTGTATTTAAAATGTAATTTGTATTATGAATAAAGCAGAAGAACTACTTCAGAAAGTTAACGACGCCCTCGCTTCGTTGCCCTACGACCGGGAGCCCGCATCGCTCTACGAACCCATCAGTTACGTCCTTGCGCTGGGCGGCAAGCGCATCCGTCCCGTGCTCATGATGCTGGCCTACAGCCTCTTCCGTGACGACCCTGAGACCATCATGCCGCAGGCACTGGGAATTGAGACCTTCCACAACTACACCCTGTTGCACGACGACCTGATGGACAATGCCGACATGCGGCGTGGTCATGCTACCGTTCACCGCCGCTGGAATGCCAACAAGGCCATTCTCTCCGGCGACGCTATGCTCATCCTGGCCTATCGGCTCATGGCCCGGTGTGCCGACGACCGCCTGCCCTCGGTGCTCAGCCTCTTCTCCGAGACCGCCCTTGAGATTATGGAGGGACAGGAGTACGACGTGAGCTTCGAGACGCGCACTGATGTTGCCGAGGCTGAATACATCGAGATGATTCGCCTCAAGACCAGCGTCCTGTTGGCTTGTGCGCTGAAGATGGGTGCCCTGCTGGCAGGAGCCTCCAGTGACGATGCCGACCTGCTCTACCGCGTCGGCGAGCAGACAGGACTGGCCTTCCAGTTGCAGGACGACCTGCTCGATGTCTACGGCGACCCGAAGGTGTTTGGCAAGGCCATTGGCGGTGATATCACGTCCAACAAGAAGACCTATATGCTCATCAACGCCTTCAACCGTGCCGACGACCGCCAGCGTGCCGAGCTGTCGCGCTGGATCAGTGCGCCCACCTTTGACCGTCAGGAGAAGATTGCCGCCGTGACGCGCCTCTACGACGAGATAGGCATCCGCAGTCTGTGTGAGGAGAAGATAAACCATTATTTCAACGAGGCCTGCAAGCACCTCGACCAGGTGGCCGTAGCCGAAGAACGCAAAGCCGCCCTGCGCCAGTACATTGCCGCCATGATGAAGCGTGAGTTCTGAGGCTTATGATTCGCTTTATTGACACCCATACCCACATCGACGGCGAGGAGTTCAATGCCGACCGCGATGCCGTGATTCAGCGGGCCCAAGAGGTTGGTTGTGCGGCCATGCTTGTGCCTGCCATTGACCTTCCCTCTTCTGAGCGCATCCTGAGTCTGTGCAGCCGCTATCCTGGTTATCTCTATCCTATGGTGGGCCTGCATCCCGAGGAAGTGCGGGCCGATTGGCGCGAAGTGCTGTCCGGGATAGCCCCGCTCGTCCACCATCCGTCGCATCCCATTGCCATCGGCGAGGTGGGCCTCGACTTCTACTGGAGCCGCGAGTTCGAGCAGGAGCAGCTGGCCGCCTTCGAGCAGCAGGTGCAGTGGTCTGTTGAGACCCGCCTGCCCCTAATGATTCACTGTCGCAAGGCCCAGAACGAGCTGGTTGCCATTCTGCGCCGCTATGCCGCTGACCTGCCCGGAGGCGTGTTTCACTGCTTCACTGGCAATGCCCATGAGGCCGAGGAGTTGCTTCAGTTCGAACGTTTCGTGTTGGGCATCGGCGGTGTGCTCACGTTCAAGAAGAGCCATCTGCCCGAAGTGCTGCCCGCCGTTGTGCCCCTGAGCCGCGTCGTCCTCGAGACCGATTCGCCCTACATGGCCCCCGTGCCCTGTCGTGGGCAGCGCAACGAGCCCGCCTTCGTGGCCCATGTGCTTAGGAAAATGGCCGATGCTTACGGAGTGAGTGAAGAGGAAATGAGCCGCATCACCTGCGAGAATGTGGAGCGCGTGCTGGGCGTGAAGTTATAAAGAATATTAAAAAAAAGGTCATTCTTCGCCCTTCGCTCTTTGCTCTTCACTTTTTTTATTACCTTTGCACCTGCTTTTCAGCAAGGAGAGATGCTCGAGTGGCTGAAGAGGCACGCCTGGAAAGCGTGTATACGTCAAAAGCGTATCCCGGGTTCGAATCCCGGTCTCTCCGCAAAAAAAAGGAAGTCGTTAAGGCTTCCTTTTTTTGCTATTCAGAGCCGAGGCCGTTGTCAGTGTGGTGGCTATTGCATAATCGCCGCACACCGATGCATCCACGCCAGCCGTGCTCCAAACCGCCTCGCTTTTCGATGCATTTTTCATACACTGTCTGCACTCGCTGTTGCAGTGTTGCAGTTGTTGCGGTTCTCAACAAGCCTTTCCTTCACTCAAAATACACATCTATATTTATATATATATTAATATATATATAAATATAGAATTAGTTTTCCATTCTGAGCAACCTATTTTGCAACTGCAACACTGCAACAACTGCAACAGATTGTGGCTATGCTTATTTCAACGGATTGTCGTCGCTGGCATACCACTGGGCGAAACGGCGCAAACCTTCGCGCAGCGGGGTGCTGGGACGGAAACCGTAGTCGCGCTCCAGGGCCGAGGTGTCGGCATAGGTCACGGGCACGTCGCCGGGCTGCATGGGCACGAGCTGCTTGTGGGCCTCGAAGTCGTAGTCGGCAGGCAGCACGCCAGCGGCGACCAACTCCTGCTGGAGGATGTCGACGAAGGTGAGCAGGTTCTCGGGACTGGAGTTACCGATGTTATAGACGTTGTAGGGCGGCAGGGGCAGTCCGTCGTCGCCGGTCTTCTTTTCGGGTGCTCCCTGCATGATGCGCACCACGCCCTCTACAATGTCGTCGACGTAGGTGAAATCGCGCTTGCAGTTGCCGTAGTTGAAAATCTGGATGGTCTTGTTGCCGACCAGCTTGTCGGTGAAGCCGAAGTAGGCCATATCGGGGCGGCCTGCGGGTCCATAGACGGTGAAGAAGCGCAGGCCCGTCGACGGGATGTTGTAGAGCTTGGAGTAGGCATGGGCCAGCAGCTCGTTGCTCTTCTTTGTGGCGGCATAGAGCGACACGGGGTTGTCGACCTTGTCATCGGTGGAGTAGGGCACCTTCTTGTTAGAGCCGTAGACGCTCGACGACGAGGCGTAGACCAGGTGCTCCACGCCCGTCTGGCCTTCGTCGTAAGAATTGCGGCAGGCTTCGAGGATGTTGTAGAAGCCAATGAGGTTCGACTGGATGTAGGCATCGGGGTTGGTGATGGAGTAGCGCACGCCTGCCTGTGCAGCGAGGTTCACCACGACGGCTGGCTTGTAGTCGGCGAAGATGCCGTCGATGGTGGCGCGGTCGGCAATGTCGCCGCGTATGAAGGTGAACTGCGGGTTGCTCAGCTGCTTGAGCCGCTGCTCCTTGAGTCGCACGTCGTAGTAGTCGTTCATGTTGTCGATGCCGATGATGCGGGCGGTGGGTGCGTCGCTGAACAGTCGCTTCACGAGGTTGGAGCCAATGAAACCTGCGGCTCCGGTGACGAAGATGGTCTTGTGGTCTAATGAGATGGGGGTCATGATTTCTTTTTTTTTGTGGTGGGGCTGCGACATAGTCGCAGCTTACGTGACTGGGGTTAGGAGAAGAGGCGCTGGGCTTCGTGGTAGGTGTCGAGCGAGCCGATGTCGAAACGGCCTGCGCTCATGGGCCAGGCGTGCATCGTGGTGTGCTCCACCATGTAGTGGGCCAGGTTGCCGGGGGCATCACGTCCGCAACCGTCGTCGACGGAGTGGCGTACCAGCGGCAGGTCTTGCTTGCGGTAGATGTAGAACGGTGGAACGGCCCAGTGGCTTTTGGGCTGCTGGGGCTTTTCTTCCATTGAGAGGACGCGCCACTGTTCGTCGACCTCTATGACGCCCGTGCGCTGCAGCTTCTCTATCTCAGGCTGCTCGTGGCACATGATGCAGGAGGTGTGCTTCTGCTTGAAGAAGTCAACGAACTCCTGAAAGGAGAAGAACAGGATGTTGTCGGCAGCTACGACGAGAAGGTCGTCGTCGATGGGCTGCGACGATGCCTCAGCATGGGGGTGGTTGATGGCCAGAAGCAGGTCGCAGACGGCCCCCAGGCGGGTGTCGTTGGTCTCGGTGCCGTCGTCGATGATGGTCACGGGCTTGGTGTAGTGCTGCTGGCTGGCCCACTGCCTGAAGATGGGTGCAAACTTGTGGTTAGTCACGATGATGTGCTCGTCGATGTCGGGGATGCAGTCGATGTCGTCGAGCATGCGGCCCAGGATGGTGCTGCTACCTATCTGTAGCAGGGGCTTGGGGAAGTTCTTTGTCAGTTCGCCGAGGCGGGTGGCGTAGCCAGCGGCTATCACGATGGTTTTCATTGTTTTTCTTTTTGGGGCTGCGACAAAGTCGCAGCATACGGGACAAACTATAGGAAATCGACGCCGTTGGCGGGGTCGCAGAAGAAGAGCTCGAAGCTGTCCTTGTATTCGGGATATTGTTTCAGATACTCCTGGGTCACGTGCTTGCGGATGTCGTCGGTCTTGGTGGGGTCTACCAGTGCAATGCAGGCACCCTTGAAGCCTGCTCCGCTGAAGCGTCCTCCGTAGATGCCGTCGGTGTGGCGCAGAATCTTATAGAGGGCGATGAGCTCGGGCGAACCGCATTCGTAGTTGTTCATCGAGCTTTCGCAGCTTTCGAAGATGTACTGGCCGAACTTCTTGATGTCGCCTGCTTGCCAGGCTTTCACGCCGTCTTCCACGCGGTCGCACTCGCTGTAGAAATGACGGGCACGCTTGGCAAAACGCTCCGGCATGCGCTCCTGGTACTTCAGGAATACGTCTTCCGACACATCGCGCAGCCTGGTGTCCTGAAGCTCTTTCAGCGGCACGTCCTCGTATGCCTGCATGATCCATGCAGCCGTCTTGCACTCGCTGACACGCAGGTTGTAGTCGGTGCCAGTGAGTTTGCGGGTGACGCCGCTGAAGAAGATGCCCAACTTGAAGGGCAGCGCCTTCTTGCCGTCGCCGAAAGGAAGGAGCTGATAGTCGGAGGTGCGGGTGTCGAGGAACAGCAGCTTGTCGGCCTCACACAGCACCACGCAGGCCTGGTCGAGAATGCCGTTGTTCAGTCCCACATATTTGCGTTCGGCTATCGAGGCATATTCAATGATCTGTTTCTTCGTAAGTTCCAGCTGGTTCACCTTGTCGATGGCCATCACGAAGCCACACAGCAGGGCTGCCGACGAGCTGAGACCGCCAATGGGCATTGACCCCTGGACGATGCCGCGCACACCGTACTTCAGCTGGAAGTCCTGCTGCAAGGCCCAGGCAGCACCGCGCAGATAGTCGCCCCAGTTGTCCTGCTTCTCGTCGATGGGACGGCTGATGTTGAACGTCATCAGACCCTCGAACGAGAGCGAAGCCATCTCGACCTTGCCCGTCTCGGTGGCTGAGAAAAGAAACTCAATGCCGCTGTCGAAGGCAAAGCCTGTGACGAGGCCGTGCTGGTGGTCGACATGGGCACCCAGCGGACAGATGCGATAAGGGGCAAACAGTTGGTAAAGGGCGTCGCCCTTGCCGAAAAAGGTGCGGTAAGCCTGAAATAGGTCTCTCATTGATTAGGTTTTTTGTTACGGGTTCTCAAATTGTTGCGGCAAAGGTAAGGGTTTTTGCCGACATAGCAAAGGGGTTGTGCTAATAATTTGCTTTTCGTGACCCAATTGTTTTGCCGAATGGCCAAAAAATATTACTTTTGCAGCCAAAACAAGCAACGGAAATGAGACAAACAATAGATATGTTCCTGCCTTGTCAAGACCTGGAGGCGGCTGCGGCCACTTTTCGGCAGGCAGAAACAAGTGCCTTGGTGCAAGGCATGATGCTACTGGTGAGCGAACCAACGAAGACGGACTACCCTTGCATGCTGCTTGAAGGCGGGCTTACGTCGAGCCAGACGCTGCACCAGGTGGCCCAGGCCTCACAGGCCGACTACGTGCTGCTCTGCCTGAAGCCTACACCCCTTACATTAGGACAGGGCGCGCTGGAGCGGATGGTGCGTGTGGCCCAGGACTCAGGGGCCGCTTTGGTCTATGCCGACCACTGGGAGATGAGAGTACAGGAAACGGTGCGCCATCCGGCCATTGACTATCAGCTGGGTTCAGTGCGCGACGACTTCGACTTCGGCTCGCTGCAGCTCATCAGCGGCCCGATGCTGCGCCAGTGGGCTGAGCAGACCGACGAAAGCCAGTGGAAGTATGCAGCCCTCTACGACCTGCGCCTCTTCCTGAGCCGTCAGGGCGAGCTGGTGCATCTGAACGAGCTGCTCTACACCGAGGTGGAAGACGATCTCAGGGCTTCGGGCGTGAAGCAGTTCGACTATGTGAACCCTGCCAATCGCGAGGTGCAGAAGGAAATGGAGAAAGTAGTCACGGCCCATCTGCGCGAGATAGGCGCACTGGTCGACACCAGTGCCCAGGAGCCGCTGTCGTTCGACGAGCAGGACTTCCCCGTCGAGGCATCGGTTGTAATTCCTGTCTACAACCGCGAGAAGACCATTCTCGATGCCGTGAAGAGCGCGCTGGAACAGCAAACTACCTTTAAATATAATGTCTTGGTGGTAGACAACCATTCCACCGACCGCACGGGTGAACTGCTGGCCACCATGACGGCAAGCCATGACGGCAAGCTTCACGTGATTGTTCCGCAGCGCAGCGACCTGGGCATTGGCGGCTGCTGGAACCTGGCAGTCAACGACCCGCGCTGCGGCCGCTTTGCCGTGCAGCTCGACAGCGACGACCTTTACTCTTCACCCCGCACGCTACAGACCATCGTCGATGCCTTCCGCAAGCAGAAGGCTGCTATGGTGATAGGCTCCTACCGCATGTGCGATTTCGAGCTGAACACTCTTCCCCCGGGACTGATAGACCATAAGGAGTGGACCGACGAGAACGGCCCCAACAACGCCCTGCGCATCAATGGGCTGGGTGCACCCCGTGCCTTCTTCACCCCCCTGCTGCGTCAGTTACAGCTGCCCAACACTTCCTACGGCGAAGACTACGCTATGGGATTGGCCATCTCACGTCATTACCGCATCGGACGCATCTACGACGAACTCTATCTGTGCCGCCGCTGGGCAGGCAACAGCGATGCTGCGCTGTCGGTAGACAGGGTGAATGCCAACAACCTCTATAAGGATCGCCTGCGCACGTTGGAGATTCTGGCCCGACAGCATGCAAACGCCGGGCAGAAAGACATCGGCAGCGCGCTCGACCGCTACTTCATACGTCAGTTGGAGGTGTGGGACGATGCCCGTAGAAGATACCGTGAGCTGTCACGGGTTGAGACCCGCGAACTGCAAGCCGATTCGTTCACCCTGCGCCTGCAGTATAACCCAGCACGCATCGTCTCGACGGGTGCCAGCATCAGCAAGCAGGACATCAGCAAGCGTCCCTGCTTCCTCTGCGAGCCCCAACGGCCTCAGGTGCAAATGCACAAGGTCATCGACGGCAGCTACGAGCTGCTGGTCAACCCGTTCCCCATCCTGCCCATGCATTTCACCATTCCCATGCGGCGTCACCAGCCTCAGACCATTCAGCCCATGTTTGGCGAGATGCTGCGGCTGCTGGCCCGTTTCCCCGAGCTGACAGTGTTCTACAACGGTCCACAGTGTGGGGCTTCGGCACCCGACCACGCCCATCTGCAGGCTGGTTCGTCGGGCATGCTGCCCCTGCAGACAGGCTGGCAGCGCATGAGCCGCAACCTCACGGTGCTGGCCCAGCAGGGCGACGAGGGAAGCATCTCTGTGGTGGAAGACTATCCCTGTGCGGCATTGCTCGTCAGGAGTAAGAATATAGAGGTGGGCGAACGGCTGTTCCAGTCGCTCTATCAGTGCATGTCGGCCCCCACCGACGCTGAAGAGCCGATGATGAACATCCTGTCCTGGCGCTTGGGCGATGAGTTCCTGTCGGTGGTATTCCCACGGGGGAAGCACCGTCCCGACTGCTACTATCAGCAGGGCGACAACCAGCTGATAGTGAGTCCCGGAGCACTCGATATGGCTGGACTCATCATCACGCCCCGCAAGGAGGACTTCCTGAAGCTCACCGCCGAGAAGGCCGTAGGCATCCTGCAGGAATGCTCGCTGGCAGAAGTCGACTTTAGGCAGCTGACCGCACGGATAGGCAGCCTCACGTTCGACGCGGAGCCGGAGCTACACTGCGAAAAGGAACCTGTGGTCGCCGTGGGAATCGTCAGCGGTGCAAAGATTTGCTTCACGCTGAACACCCCCTATTCGGCCAAGGGTGAGAAACTTACCGGCCCGCAGTGTGTGGAGCTGGCCGAAGGAGGATTGCGCTGGCATGAGCAGCAGTACCGCGAACTGCTGTTCACACCGCTTGCCGACGAGGCGTCGTTCTCGCTCAGCGACGTGACCATCGGGGCAGGCTTCCACTGGGAGCGACAGGAAACGCAGACGTTCCGAGGCGCATTGCGTCTTGTGGTAGATGCCGACCGCATTGTGGCCATCAACGAACTGCCTGTGGAACAGTATCTAGAGAGTGTCATCTCAAGCGAGATGAGTGCCACTTCGTCGGTAGAACTGCTCAAGGCCCATGCTGTCATCTCGCGCTCGTGGCTGCTCAATCAAATGAGGAAACGGCAGAAGAGCGACGGGCAGAACAACTTCTTCTCCTTCGTGAAAAAAGATGACGAGCTCATCCGCTGGTACGACCGCGAAGACCACACGCTCTTCGATGTCTGTGCCGATGACCACTGTCAGCGCTATCAGGGCATCACAAGGGCCACAAACAAGGCTGTGGCTGAGGCTGTCAGCGCCACTTGCGGACAGGTGCTGGCCTATGGCGGCGAGATTTGCGACGCACGCTTCTCGAAGTGCTGTGGCGGGCGCACAGAGGAGTTTCAGTATTGCTGGGAGGACACACCGAAGCCCTACCTGGTCTCGGTGGAAGACCCGTTCTGCAACACCAGCGATAAGGCTACGCTCCAGCAGGTGCTCAACGACTATGACCAGGAAACGCCCGACTTCTACCGCTGGACAGTGGAATATACCGTAGATGAACTTTCGGAACTTGTCTGTCGCAGGTTGAAGGTAGACTTGGGCGAGATAACCGACCTCGTTCCCTTGGAGCGAGGCAAGAGCGGGCGCATCAGCAAGCTCCGCTTAGTGGGCACAAAGCAGTCGTTCACCATCGGCAAGGAACTGGAGATACGCCGCGTGCTGAGTGAGAGCCACCTGTACAGTTCGGCCTTCGATGTGGAGCACCAGCCCGGTCGCATCATCCTGCACGGAAAGGGATGGGGGCACGGTGTGGGACTGTGCCAGATAGGTGCTGCCGTCATGGGGCAGCAAGGTTACGGATATAACGAAATTCTGCTCTACTATTATCGCGGAGCTGAAGTCAAAAAGATTTATTAAGCAGATGAAATCGAAAAACCCCTGGTCGTGGATTCCGACCCTTTATGTGGCCGAAGGTCTTCCCAACGTGGTAGTGATGACTGTGGCCGTAGTGATGTACATGCAGTTGGGAATGAGCGATACTGACATCGCCCTCTATACAGGCTGGCTTGGGTTGCCCTGGGTAATCAAGCCGCTTTGGAGCCCGTTCGTTGACCTCTACCGCACCAAGCGCTGGTGGGTGCTGGCCATGCAGATGCTGCTGGGCTCGTCGCTGGCCGGTGTGGCCTTCACGCTCAACGCCTCGTTCTGGTTCCAGGGCACGATGGCCTTCTTCTTCCTGATGGCTTTTAGCAGTGCCACCCACGACATTGCGGCCGACGGCTACTACATGCTGGAACTCGACGATCACGACCAGGTGTGGTTCGTGGGCATCCGCAACACATTCTACAGGCTGGCAGTAATCTTCGGCAACGGTGTGCTCATTCCTGCCGCAGGCATGCTGCAACTGATGTTCCGCGACCAGAAAGCCTTCACCTGGAGTTTGGTGTTCTACGGTCTGGCTGGTCTGTTCCTGGCCATCTGGCTGTATCATGCTTATATCATGCCGCGTGCTGCTGCCGACCAGCCCCATGAGACGAGTGCGGCCGAGGTGGCCCGGGGCGTGGTGTCGGCCTTCAAGACTTTCTTCGGGAAGTTGCCTCCTCGCGAAATGCTCTTTGCCATGCTGTTCCTGCTGTTCTACCGTTTCCCCGAAGCGTTGCTCACGAAGATGAGCGTCACGTTCCTCATGCGTCCTAACTCTGCAGGCGGACTGGGACTCTCACCGCAGGAGTTCGGACTGGCCAGCGGCACCGTGGGCGTCATCGGACTGACGCTGGGCGGCATCCTGGGTGGCATGCTGGCCGGACGCGACGGCTTCAAACGGTGGCTCTGGCCAATGGTGTGTGCCATCACCCTGCCCGACATTGTCTATGTCTACATGAGCTATGCTATGCCTTCCAATCTGGTGCTCATCAGCAGTTGCCTCTTCGTGGAGCAGTTCGGCTACGGTCTGGGGTTCACCGCCCTGACGCTCTACATGCTCTATTTCAGCAAGGGCAGCTTCCAAACATCGCACTACGCCTTCTGTACGGCCATCAGCTATCTCGGTCTGATGCTTCCCGGCATGCTTTCCGGTTGGATGAAGGACGCACTGGGTTATCGCACCTTCTTCATTATTGTGATGGCCCTGTGTGCCGTCACCTTTGCTGTGACCACCCTGATTAAGGTCGACGACCAGTTTGGAAAAAAAACTGAGAGGTGAGAATTGCGTTCTCACCTCTCGTCTTTCACTTCAAATTATTTCTTCTTTTGGGACGATGTCTTCTTGGCAGTCGTCTTCTTCGTAGTTGTTTTCTTCGTGGTCGTAGTCGTGGTGGTGGTCACGGGCTTGTAGTACTTCAGTGCCTCAGGCATCCATCCCTGAATCTGCTGAATGCGGGTGGCATCCGACGGGTGGTCGCTGAACAGACCGCCGCTGCCGCTGCTCTGAGCGGCCATGCGCTGCCAGAAGGTGGTGGCCACCTGTGGGTCGTAGCCAGCCATAGCGGCAAAAATCAGACCCATGTGGTCGGCCTCGCTCTCCTGCTTGCGGGAGAAGCCCGACGTCCAGAGCTGTGAACCCAGTGACTGTCCCAAAGCGATGAGCTGCTGCGTGCCTTCGCTCAGTCCGGCACTGCCCAGCACCGAGCCAAGAATGGCCGTTCCGTACTGGTTCTTGTACTCATTGCTCAGGCGCTCAGCCGAGTGCTTGGCCACAGCATGGGCAATCTCATGTCCCAGCACGATGGCCAGCGAAGCCTCGTCCTGTGTGACGGGCAGCAGGCCCTCGTAGACCACAATCTTTCCGCCTGGCATGCAGAAGGCGTTCACCTGCTGATCCTGCACCAGATTGAACTCCCAGGCATACTTCTGGGCATCGGTAGCCAGACCCACCTGGTTCAGATAAGACACCACGGCATTGGCCAGTCGCTGTCCCACGCGCTTCACCATTGCTGTGTTCGTGGTGTTGGTCGAAGCTTTTGCTGTCTGCATGTACTGCTGATACTGCTGGTTGGAGAGGCTCAGCACCTCCTCGTCGGTCACGAGCAGGGTCTGTGAACGCCCTGTGATGGGCACTGTCGAACTGGTTCCGCATGCCACAAGCACGGTCGAGACCACCGACAGAAGAAAAAACTTGATACTTTTTTTCATGATGCTTTTGTATTTTAAAAAGGATTACTGGATGCAAAAGTACATAAAAAAACTTATACCATTATATATTAATGGGAAAATGTTTCATTTGTTTCTCCTTTTTTTCGTACTTTTGCCAATGATTTACCAAGATTACAAACGAAATATATGAAGAAACTAACATTAACAATTGTTGCCGCACTGCTCTCATTGTGTACGGTGCAGGCACAGAAACAGGAACAAGAAGAGATGGCCACCTTCAGAACATGGGCCACGACACCGCCTATGGGCTGGAACTCATGGGACTGCTACTACTCTTCGGTCACGGAGAAAGAGGTGCTGCAGAACGCACAGTACCTGGTTGACAACGACTTGGTGCGCTACGGCTGGGAGTATGTGGTGGTCGACATCCGCTGGTACTGCAACCATCCGTCGCTGGGAGGCGGCAACTACAACCAGAACGGTATGCAGGATTACGTGCTCGACGAGTACGGACGCTACCTTCCTTCGCCTTCGCGTTTCCCCTCATGTATGAAGGATGGGAAGAACATCGGCTTCAAGGCACTGGCCGATAAGATTCACCAGATGGGACTGAAGTTCGGCATCCATATCATGCGTGGCGTGCCGAAGAGCGTGGTGGGCAGCAGCTACAAGCTGAAAGGCAGCGAAGCTACGCCCTGGAGCCAAGTGTACAATGGCACCACCTCGCCTTGCACCTGGTTGAAGGACAACCTGCTGGTGCGCAACAACGAGGCCGGACAGGCTTACTACAACAGCATCATGGATCTTTATGCCGAATGGAGTGTCGACTTTCTGAAAATCGATGACCTCTCACGCCCGTTCTACACCGACGAGATTCACATGATACGCCGTGCCATCGACCGGACAGGCCGCCCCATTGTGCTATCCCTGAGTCCGGGCAAGACGCAGTACCAGTATGCCGAAGAGTGTCTGGAGAATGCCAACATGTGGCGAATGATGGACGATCTGTGGGACAACTGGAGTGCTGTGGATGCCGTGTTCAACGAGGCTCACGAGTGGAGCCAGTATGCCCGTCCCGGCAACTATGCCGACTGCGACATGCTGCCCTTAGGCCAGATTGCAATGACCATTGCCGACCCTGGCTATACCGCCGCTGACAAAGGCCGCTGGACGAACCTTTCGCAGAACGAGCAGCTCACGATGATGACACTCTGGGGCATTTGTCACTCACCCCTGTTCTTTGGCGGTGAGATGACGAAGAACGATGCCTTCACGCTGTCGCTCCTGAACAACGAGGAATATCACCAGATGCACAAATACGGCGAAGAGGCTCATCAGGTGCTGAACGATGAGGATAACGGGCGTGTGGTTTGGACGTCGCACATCGGCGACACCCGCTATCTGGCCCTCTTCCAGCGCGACAACACCCGATGGGTGGTGGGACAGAAAGCACTGTACAAGAGCGAGGTGGTGGCCTACACCACCGACGGCCATGCGGTGGATGTAGACATAGAGTGGCCTGAGGGCGAGAAGACCCTGGTGCTGGTGGTCGACGATGGTGGCGACAATTACAACTACGACCACGGCGATTGGATTAATCCCACGCTCGTGTTGCGTGACGGCACTGAGGTGCCCCTCACCGGCACCTACAAGACCCGCCAGTACACCAAGTCTTATTTTAACCGCGTGTATGAGAACAAGAACGTGGACAACGGCGGCAAGATGAAAGTCATGGGCGTGAGCTACGACCGGGGCTTCTCTACCGATGCCAATGCCGCCATCTTCTTCCAGATTCCCGACGACATGGACGTGGTGCGCTTCAAGGCAATGGCTGCTGCCGACGATAGCGGCATAGGCCAGACCAACTCCACCACCACCATCCGCTTCATGGTGTTCAGTCAGAACCCGCTCAGCGATGAGCAGGACGATGCTGCCGCACGCTCAGGACTCATCAGCCGCACAGGCACGAAGAGCAAGACCCTGGAGGCCGATGTCACGGGTGCCGAGCAGTTGAAGATTGTGGTGAGCAACTGGGGCGATGGCTTTGCCTACGACCGTGCCGACCTCATCAACCCCGTGCTCATCGACGCGCAGGGCAATGAGACCTCACTGACCACGCTAAAACAGACCTCCTACACCTCAGAATGGGGCTCACTCCATGTAAACAAAAACGTTGAGGGCGGCACACTAAAGGTTGAAGGAAAGGCTTACACCACTGGTCTTGGCATGAATGCTCAGTGTACGCTCATCTACGACCTGCCTGCCGGTCACTCTTGGACAACCTTCCGTGCGCTCTGCGGCTATGACTCCAGCTGCGACACCGACAACGGTTCTTCTGCTGGTACTACGATGGAGTTCGTCTTCTATGTCAGCAAGAACCCCGCCTACACCTTTGACCTCACGCAGTTGGGCTACGGTGCAACCGAATCCGTTCCCGTCTACGACATCTGGGCAAAGGAAGACCTTGGTCAAGCTACGGGTATCATCACCACCACTGTGCCCAGTCACGGTGTCAGACTGTTCCGTCTTGGCGACAAGGCTTCCACGGGCATCAGCAGCATCAATCGTGAAGAAACCTCCCGCGCCTCTACAGCCGCCACCTGCTTCACCCTTGCCGGACAGCCCGTCAAGCATCCTTCGAAGGGCATCTACATCCGCGACCACAAAAAGATCATTGTGAAATAACGGAAAATTACTGAGGCTTAGTTGGGTCGTTACTGAGGCTTAGTTGCGTGACAACTAAGCCTCAGTTGTGATGCAATTGAGCCTCAGTTGTGACAAGTGGTTTTTGAGGGCTGAAGTGGGGTTAATCTTTAATAATCCATAAATTTCACAAGTTCGTGAATCACAAGTTTGTGAAATAGCGTTCTTTTTTTACTTTTGCACTTAAAATCAGAGAGTTATGGAGAAAAGTTTTGTGTATGGTGTGGCCGTTGATGACTATCATTTTACGGGTAGAACGGAGGAAACGAGACGTTTACGTCTAGATTTTGAGAATGGGTTGAATTCTAGAGATTTTGCTAAAAAATCATAAATATAGGGTGGAAGTCATACGGGGGGACGTATTTTTTTGTAATATTGCGGTGTAAATGCATATTATTAACACAAAACATAATTAGGTATGAAACATTTTACACTTGCATTGCTGGCTGCCGCTGCTATTTGCTCGCAGGCTACCGCACAGAACAAAGTAAAGAACCTTTATACCACTGAGCGCTCGCTGAATGTGGAGGTGCTGCAGAACATGAAGCAGACGGTGCAGCTGCACCGCTATCTCTTCGCAGGCTACAACACCATCTGCCTGCCGGTGTCGATGACAGCCGAACAGCTGGCTGAGGCTGCTGGCGACGTACGTCTGGAGCGCATGGTGGGCATCCGTCAGGAGGGCAGCGACCTGAACCTGTACTTCATGGACTGCACCGAAGAGGGACTTCAGGCCGGTACGCCGTATCTGATCTATTCGCCCAAGGCCCAGTCGCTGCGTGTGACCAACAAGCAGGCCATGAATGTAAGCGCAGAGCTGAACTCTGTGTGGATGAACGACCAGGAGGGTAACCTCGTGATCTTTGGCAGCAGTTGGGAGAGCATGCAGAAGGGCGGACGCTACGGCATACCCGCCAAGCAGGAGACCACTCCGCTGCAGAGCATCCTCATCCGTACTGAGGCTGACAAGACGTTCCTGCCCACCCGTTGCGGATTCAGCTGGGAACAGCAGTCGGCTACGGCTAAGGACTTGAAGATCAAGCACATCAGCGACCTTTCGGAGATGGGCATACCCACGGCAAACATTAAGACGATTGCTGCCAAGGGTGGAAAGATTGATGTCTACGACCTGAAGGGCAACCTGGTGAAGAAGCAGGTGCGTGCTGCCGATGCTCTGAAGAACTTGCCGCGTGGCGTGTATGTGGTTGACGGAGAGAAGGTGGTGAACAATTAATAAGTTGCAAAATAAGAGAACCCCCGGCGCACCATCTGTGCGGCCGGGGGCTTTTTAATTGTTTACTTTTCTAATTTCTTAATTTTTACTTCAGTCCGCGGTTGTGAAGCGTGGCGTTGAGCAGCATGAGGTACTTGCGGTACTGCTTCTCGTTGAGAACATAGCGCATGTAGCGCACGTCCTTCTTCACGGCCTGGTCTACCAGTGCGTCGCGCTGATCCTTGTTGGACTGGGCGGCAAGCATCATTTCAGCACAGAAAATGTGGTGAATGTCCTGCACGGCCTCCATCTGGTCGAACGACATGTCAAGAGCTACAGCCAGTTTGCGGATGTTCACCGTCATGTCGTAGGCTTCGACGTTGTTCACTGCGTTTGCATTCTCGTTCTCAGCGTATGACGTCATCGACATGCTGAGCATGGCCACTGCCATCAGAATCATTTTCTTCATCTTTTTACCCTTTCTTTTTTTTACTCAGAGCCTTCGAGCTGTTTTGTTGTTATCCTTTTTGTTTGTTATCCTTTTTGTTTGTTCTCAGGCTCCTACCTTAATGAATTAATGTGTTGAATCTTTTTTGACCTTACTGGTCTTTCTTTTTGTTATCCTTTTGTCCTTTTGACGATGCAAAGGTAAGGCGTTTTCTCGAACTGACAATGGCTTTTTGATAGTTGTGTGCGCAAACAGCCTCCTTTTTTGATACAAATCAAAGAAAAAGGGCTATTTTACATATTTCCGTCCTTGGCTGATATAAATGCCCTTTTTCGGCTCGATAATCTGGATGCCCGTGAGGGTGTAGAAGGCTGGATAGGGAAGGGTAGAGGCCGAAGCATGGAGTGGCGAGATGCCCGAGGTAAGGGCAGTCTCATAGTCGGCGACGTTCTCAACGAAGTTGATGTCGTGAATCTCGCAGGAGCCATCGCTGGCCGACGAGGTCAGACCGAAGATGGTCTGACCCATGCACACGCTGGGGTGGTCGCCGGTGAAGTTTTCATAGAGGCCGCTGGTGCTCATGTTCCAGGCAATGAGCGACTGCTGTGTGCCGTCGACGGTGATGGTCTTCTGTGTGGCAGGGGCCACTTGCGTGCCGTGGTTCGAGCCGTTCAGCCACCACAGGTAGGAATTGTTGCCAGTGGTGTAGAGGCTGGTGCCGCGCACCAGGAGGTATTTCTGGCTTTTGTCTATGTCGTAGTCTTTGTCTTCATACTTCATCATCAGCGCAATGTTGTTGGCACCCTTGCTCTTGGCTTTGATCACGTTGCGCTCTGTGTCGTAGGTGATGTTCGAGGCTGCAATGCGGTTGGCATCGCCGGTAATCCAGTCGGTGGCCACAAAGCGGTAGGCGTGTCTGGCAGGGTTGTAGCCGCTGGTGAGTCGCAGGTAGTACAGTCCAGGATTCATGGTTCCGGCGTTGGCAGCCAGGCGCACCACGAACTTCGTCTTGGCCTTTCCGTTCTGGGTGGCCAGACTGGTGGGGATGGGATATTCAATGTTGTAGAAACCGTTGTCGCTGTTCTTCACAGACGCAGGGATGGTGATGTCGGCAATCTTCGTGCCGTCGACCATGAGCGAAGCCTTGCGTCCCTGGTCGGCTGTGGTGAAGCGGCACATGATGGCCAGACTGTCGGTTACGCCCTTATTATTATATAAGGTGTACTGCACATAGCCGCCTGAGCGGGCATCGCGGTAGCTTTCGCCATTGTAGTTGCCCGAGTTCGAGTCGCTTGAGTAGTTATATTCATGTCCTGCCTCGCTCTGTTGTTCACCGGGTGCCACGAAGTCAATGGTGCGAGCCAGCAGGGCCTCGTTGGCAGCCTCGGTCTGTGCCATCGAGCTTTGGGCGAAGTTTTCGGCTGTTTGCTGGTACCAGTAGCACATGTAGCGTGCATGGTGAATCTGATAGAAAGGCTGTAGGGTGAGCGTTGTCCACTTGTAGGTATCCACGCCCTCACGCTTGGCATCGATGGTGAAGGTGAGTTTCGAAAGGTCTGTCGGTTCAATGCGGCTGAGCACGTCGGAACGCTGGCCGATGAGCAGCGGAGCTGAGAGCAGGCTCAGCTGGCGGCCCATGGCACCGGGCGAATGATCCATGCGTCCTTCACCGGCATACTCGTTCTGTAGGGCCTCGCCCTTTTCCGAAACGCTGGCACCCAGCAGGATGGGTCCGTACTTAAAGGCAATGTAGTCTGTGTAGTTGGGACATTCCTCAATGTAGAGCTTGGCCGGCATGTGAATGTCAACGACATCACCTACCGCCCACTTGCGGTTGAGCAGTACGTAGCCTTTTGTCTCGTTGACGTTCTGCACCTTCTCGCCGTTTACGGTCACGAAGAAGCCTTCCTCTGACCACGAAGGGTGGCGCACGGCAATGGCATAGTCGCCCGCCTTGCCTACGGTGAGTTTGCTCTGCATCTCATAGGGGAAGTTGGTTTCCTGAGTGATTACGAAATCGTTGCTTTCCAGTTTTGAAGCGGTAAAGAGGTTCACGTAGAGCGTCTTCGCTCCTTCGTGGGTGTAGATGAAATGGCCGTACTTGGAGTGGTTCTCCATGCCTGTGCCCACACAGCACCACATGCCCTTGTTGGGTTGCGAGTAGATGCGGTAGCCCTGGGGTCGCAGCGTGGTGAAATAGACGTAGCCGCCCGTGGTGGGGTCTTGCGTGGAAAGAATATGGTTCCATACGGCCTGTTCGTAGAAGTCGGCATACTTGGCATCGGCCGTGCGGTCGCTCATCATCTCCGACAGTTTCAGCATGTTGTTCGTATTGCACGATTCCGGGCCGTCGGGTTGGTCAATGTAGCGGTTGGCATTGGCAGCGGCTAGGAAGTGCTCGTTCACCGAGTTGCCGCCTATGCAGACGGTGCGGTTCTGGGCTACGTCCTGCCAGAAGTTCTCGGCAGCCTTCATATAGCTGGTGGCTGTGGCATCCTGCTCGAAAATGCGCTCCATGCCGATGTATTTCGGCACCTGGGTGTTGGCGTGCTTGCCGTCGAGGAAACTTTTGTTCAGGGTCTGCATGCCGTTGAGCATGCTTTTGTGGGTGTATTTCTTGGCGGCAGTCAGATATTTCTTGTCGCCGAAGAGCTGATAGGCATCGAGCAGGCTTTCGTTCATGCCGCCATGCTCCGTGTCGAGTAGGGAGTTCATGTCAGATTCATTCACCTTGGCCACCACGTTGGTACACCAGTCGGCCATCTTCCTGAACAGTTCCTTGGCCGTCTCGTTGTTGCCGTACAGATAGGCATCGCGCAGTCCAGCCAGAATCTTGTGCTGCACATAGAAAGGCACCCATCCGCCGTGGCTTTTGAAGGGCTGGATGTTGCCGCCATAGAGGGCTTCCCAGTCGCTCATGATAGGCTGGCCGCCAATAAAGCCGTAGAGTCCCTTCGTGTTGGTGTCAAACTGATCCTGACAGTCCTTCATAACGGTGACCATATAGTCCATTCGCTCTTTCAGCTGTGCCTTTACACTGGCATCGTGACTGGCAGCGTAGGCCAGTGCCAAGGCTGACAGGTAATGGCCGCCCACATGACCGCTCAGGTCAAAACTGCTGTCGCCCCAGTTGCTGAAGTTGGGGTGTTTCGTAAGCCATTGGTAGTAGGGACTTTCTTTGTCGGTGGTGCTGGAAAGACCCGACTGTCGCACAAATGGCGTGAGCAGACGGTCGGTGTCATATTGCAGCAGCATCTTGATGTTCAAATCCATGGCCTGCTTCATCGGGCCGTCAAGCAGTGTTACCTCTTCCAGGTCAAAATGTTTGGGATAAAGTTCTGTCTGAGCCTGCATGCCCATGAAGCACAGGGTCAGTGCAATAATGGTAAATAGTTTTTTCATATAGCTGTTAGTTTATTGGTAAATCATAATCCGTTTGCAAAGATACGAAATTATTTATAATTCATAATTCATATTTCATAATTATTTTCTACCTTTGTAGCCAAATAATCAAATCCTTTTACTATGCTTCAGATTCGCTGCAAGAACAATGGCATCACGAAGAGTTTTCCTGAAGGCTCCTCGTTGCTCGACGTGTATCAGGAGTTTGCCGATGAGCTTCAGATGCCTTATCCTGTGGTCTCGGCAAAAGTGAACAATGCCTCCCAGGGCCTGAAGTTCCGTCTCTATCAGAATCGTGACGTTGAATTCCTCGATGCCCGTGAAGGTTCGGGCCACCGTGCCTATGTGCGGTCGCTCTGCTTTGTGCTCTACAAGGCCACGCAGGATTTGTTCTCTGGTTCGAAACTCTTCATAGAGCACACCATCTCGCGCGGCTATTACTGTAACTTCAAGAAAAAGACCAACGAGCCGCTGACTGACGACGATGTGGAGCAAATCAAGAAACGCATGCAGGAGATTATCAACCTCGACATGCCTTTCCGTCGCAATGAGGCCACCAATGAGGAGGCTATCCGCGTGTTTGCCGAACGGGGATTTACCGACAAGGTGAAGCTTTTAGAGACCAGCGGACAAATCTACAGCGACTATTACACGCTGGGCGACACGGCTGATTACTACTACGGCCCGCTTGTGCCCTCGGCTGGCTATCTGACCGTGTGGGATCTGGAGCCTTATCACGACGGTATGCTGCTGCGTGTGCCCGACTGGAATGACCCGACGAAGGTGGCAGAAAAGGTGGACATGCCCAAGACATACGAGATGTTTGCCGAGAAGACCCGTTGGGACATCATCATGCGCCTCTCGAATGCCGGTGACGTGAACAAAGCGGTGCTGAAAGGCCATGCCTCGGAGCTGATACAAGTGAGTGAGGCTTTGCAGGAAAAGAAAATCGTGCAGATAGCCGAAGAGATAGAACGCCGTTTCCATCAGGAAAACGACCCGGTCAGAATCGTACTCATCACGGGGCCTTCCAGTTCGGGAAAGACCACTTTCTGCAAACGACTGAGCATACAGCTGCTGGCCTGCGGCCTGCGGCCTGTGTCCTTCTCGACCGATGATTATTTCGTGAATCGTGTCGATACACCGAAACTGCCCAATGGCGACTATGACTTTGATAATATAGAAACGGTGGAATATTCGCTCCTGGAAGACCATCTGACCCGTTTGATGAAAGGAGAACGGGTGGAGATTCCTGAATATAACTTTACCACTGGCAAGCGCGAATGGAACGGAAAGAAACTGAAACTGTCTGGTGATACGGTACTCATCATCGAAGGCATCCATGCCCTGAACCCGCTGCTTACGAAGAACATTCCCGACTCGGCCAAATTCAAAGTTTATATTTCTGCACTGACCAGCATCTCGCTCGACGACCACAACTGGATTCCAGTGCGCGACAACCGACTGTTGCGCCGCATCATCCGTGACTATAATAAAGGTGCTTATTCAGCACGTGAGACGATTGCACAGTGGAAGAACGTGCTGGAAGCTGAAGACAAATGGATTTTCCCCTATCAGGAAACGGCCGATGCCATGTTCAATTCGGCCCTCAACATCGAGTTTGCCGTATTGCGGCCCCATGCGGAGATTATTCTCTCGTCGGTTCCGAAGAACTGTCCTGAGTATGCCGAAGCCCACCGCCTGCTGAAGTTCATCCACTTCTTTATTCCCGTGAGCGACAAAGAAATACCGCCCACGAGCATCATGCGTGAGTTCGTAGGCGGCAGTAGCTTTAAGTATTAGTACAGCACAACGGTGACAGCGCGGGCAGCCTGCGCTCCGTAGACCAATGCACCCTCAATATCGGCGGTCTTGCTTGGGCCGCTGATAAAGGTGCCGAACTTATACTGCTGGAAATACTCCTGTGAAGCGTTAATACAGTCGTAGGCTTCATGCATGTTGCTGACAATGGCATTGCGTCTGAGCAAAATGACCAGACGCTGTGCGGCAAAGCAGACAGCCTTCTCCTTCATTTGTTGGGGAATCCAGATGCAGGCGTTCTCAGCCACGCCTATTTTTCCTTCAATGACGCCAACGTCGACTGTCATCAGTTGCTGGGCGTCGGCCACGTCAGGATTCATCTGGGCCTCGACTCCTTCAAGATTGCTGGCAATGACCTTCGCGTCGGGATAGGCTCTGCGAACCACCTCGTTCAGGCTTTCGCCTTCAGCCAGTTCTATCAACTGGGCACCAGCCGTGGTCGTGGTCTTCTGTATGAACTCGGCCACAGGGTCGGCGAAGGTGATGGGCTTCAGTCCGTCCAGGTTGGGCATGTCGCAGGCTTCGCGTGTGTTCTGGCGAAGTCTTTTCAGTATATCTTCTCTTGCACTCATACTTTTTCCTCCTTCCATAACTGGTGAAATGACTTCTTGGGGAACCGCATCATCTGATGACCGTAAGCCCAGGGATTCAGCTTCAGGTTCATCAGCGGAGCAGGAATCCAGTTGACCATGGGTGAAAGACGTAATGCCCCTGTATAGAAGGCAGGATGATTGAACAGGAAACTCATGCCCTGCGACATCATCTTCTTCATGGGGTCTGCATGTCCCAATGACTCTAACTGCTGGCGCCAGCGATAGATTTGTGAAGACAAGTCGACCTTGACGGGGCAGACATTGTCGCAGGAACAGCACAGTGAGCAGGCTGACACGTTGTCGTAGTACTTGTGCGGGTCGCGCAGCATGCCAAGGTTCACGCCAATGGGACCTGGGATGAAGTAGGTGTAGCTGTAGCCTGCTGAACGACGGTAGACAGGACACGTATTCATACAGGCACCACAGCGCATGCACTTCAGCGTCTGCCAGTGTTCTTCGTTGCCGATGATGGAGCTGCGCCCATTGTCCACCAGCACAATGTGCATCTCGCCGCCAGGACGTGGGCCACGGAAATGACTTGTATAGACGGTGGTTTCCTGTCCGGTTCCACACCTTGCCAGCAGGCGTTGGAACACGCCCATGGCCTTGTAGTCGGGTATCAGTTTCTCTATGCCCATTGATACGATGTGCAGCTTGGGGATGGAAGTCGACATGTCGGCATTGCCTTCATTGGTACATACCACCACGTCGCCCGTCTTGGCAATGCCGAAGTTGGCTCCTGTCATGCCTGCGTCGGCCTCGGCAAATTGCTGGCGCAGATGCATGCGGGCCACGTAGGTCAGGAAGGTTGGGTCGTTCTTGTCAGTGGGAATTCCACTGACCACCGAGCTGGAATAGGTGGAAGCAATCTCGTCAAAGTCGGGAATCAGGCGACGGAACGTGTCGCCAATCTCTTCGCGATGCACGTGGAGGGCAGGCATCACAATATGGCTGGGAGCCAGCTTCATCATTTGCAGGATGCGCTCGCCGAGGTCGGTCTCAATGACTTCAATACCGTTTCGCTCCAGATTCTCGTTCAGGTGGCATTCCTCGGTGAGCATACTCTTGCTCTTCACCACCTTCTTCACTCCATGTTGAGAAAGAATGCCGAATACAATCTGGTTGTACTCGCTGGCATCCTGTGCCCAATGCACGTGTACGCCGTTTTTGACAGCGTTTTGCTCAAACTGCTCTAAATAGTCAGCCAGATGGGTGGCCGTGTGTTTTTTTATCTGATTGGCAGCTTCGCGCAGTTCTTCCCATTCGGGCAGTGCCTGCGCCATACGGTCACGTTTCTGACGAACACCAAAGAATGTCTGGTCATGGCGAGTTACCACTTCGTCGTTCTGCAAATAGGCTTCGGCTGCTTTTGAATGTTTTGTACTCATAGGCCTGCGGAGAGAATTTGTGCTACGTGAATGAATTTGATGTCGTTGATGCCTTGTTTCAGGGCCACGCCCTGCATGTGCATGAGGCAGGATGAGTCCGGGCCTGTGATATATTCGGCACCTGTAGCCTTATGACGACGAATCTTCTCCAGACCCATACGGGCAGAAACAGCCTGCTCCTCAACGGAGAACATTCCGCCAAAGCCACAGCACTCGTCTGGACGTTCCGGCTCAACAATCTCAATGCCGTCGACAAGTTTCAGTAAGTTGATAATCTTATTGAACTTGGGGATGTTGCGCTCCGAGGGAGAAGAGAGACCCAGTTCGCGCACACCATGACAGGAATTGTGGACGCTTACCTTATGGGGAAACTTTGCCGGAAGATTCTTCACTTTGACGATGTCGTGAAGAAACTCCACCAAGTCGGTGGTCTTTGATGCTGCTTCACATTTCTCTTCCTTCATAAGATGTGGGTGAAAACAGCGCACATAAGCTGCACAACTGGCACTGGGAGCAACCACATAGTCGTATGGCGCAAACAGCTCGTCGTATTTCTTTGCCAGGGGCACAGCCATGCGCTCGAAGCCAGCATTGCCCATAGGCTGACCACAGCAGGTCTGCCGTTCAGGGTATTCCACGTCAAGTCCCAGTGACTTCAATAACCTGAATGTCGATACGCCTACCTCAGGGTAGAGCGCATCGACATAGCAGGGAACAAATAGTCCTATTCTCATATTTTACATATCTTCGTAAGTATCCAGATATGTAACATGGGTGACAAGATATTCGTCTACACCATGCTTGCCATCGGCACCGCCGATACCGCTCTTCTTCATACCGGCATGGAAGCCCTGTATGGCCTCGAAGTGCTCACGGTTGATGTAGGTCTCGCCGAATTCCAGTTCACGGCATGCCTTCACTGCCACGTTCAGATCCTTGGTGAAGATGCTACTGGCCAGACCGTATTCACAATCATTGGCATAGCCGATGACCTCGTCGAGTGTCTCGAACTCAACCAGCGGAATTACGGGGCCGAAGGTCTCTTCATGGATGATGTCCATGTCCTGACGGCAGTCGTCGAGCACGGTGGCGGGATAGAAATAGCCCTTGCCCTCGATGGGCTTGCCACCACAGAGCACCTTGGCGCCCTGCTCCACGGCGTGGTTCACCTTGGCTGTGACGCTCTCCAGTGCGGCTTTCTCCACGAGCGGACCCATGTCGACGTCCTTCTCGATGGCAGGATTGCCCACCTTCACGGCCTGGAATTTCTTCACAATCAGGTCGGTGAACTCCTTCTTGATGTCCTTGTGGACATACACGCGCTCAGCATTGTTGCAGATTTGGCCTGTGTTGCCGATGCGGCTTTCGAGGATGGCCTGGGCTGCGAGCTCAAGGTCGGCGTCGGGGAACACGATAGCGGGAGCCTTGCCGCCCAGTTCGAGGCTCACCTTGGTGATGTTGGGAGCGGCGGCTTCCATAATCTTCACGCCGGCGCCCACGCTTCCGGTCAGGCTGACGATGCCCACCTTGGGATGGCTGGCCAAAGCGTTGCCCACGACGGAACCCTTACCGGTGACCACGTTGAACAGTCCTGCGGGCAGGCCGCTGTCGTGCACCACCTTGCATATCTCGGTGCAGTTCTCGGGCGTTATCTGCGCGGGCTTGATGACGATGGCGTTGCCCGTGATGAGGGCAGCGGCAGCCTTGCGGGCAATGAGGAAGAAGGGGAAGTTCCACGGAAGGATACCTGCGGCCACGCCAATGGGGCGCTTCACCAGGATCATGGTCTCGTTGGGGGCGTCGCTCTGGATGACTTCGCCCTCAATGCGGCGTGCGAACTCGGCCATATAGTCGAAATAGGTGGCGGTGACGCCTACCTCTGTAGCGGCCAGAGCCTGCGTCTTGCCCTGCTCGCGAACGATGATTTCCTGGAACTTGTCGAAGTTCGCGCGGATGCCATCGGCAATCTTGTGCAGATAGACAGCACGCTCGGCGGCGGGCACCTTGGCCCATTTCTTCTGGGCAGCGTAGGCAGCGTCGACGGCTTCGTTCACGTCTTCAACGGTGCCGGCGGGCTGACGGCTCGTCACTTCCTCGGTAGAGGGGTTCAACACTTCAATCCACTCTCCTGAACGGCTCTCGCAGAACCGTCCGTTGATGTACATTTTGAGATCTCTCATACGTGTAGTTTGTTTGAATATTATGTAAAACGATGTGTAATAACAAATCAATCGCAAATTTAGCAATTTATTTTGAAACAGACACCATAAGCGCGGACGTTTTAATATATTTTCAATCTTTGGCGCCGTTTTTTTCGGAAAACGAAAAGACATTTCTCACGATTTTTGCGTACATTTGCACCCAAAACACTGACGTTATGGCTTTCGAACTATCCTATCTGGTGGGGCCGCTGGTGGGCGGTGTCATAGGCTACATCACCAACGATGTGGCCATCCGCATGTTGTTTCGTCCTCACAAGGCGAAGTATGTGATGGGCCTGCACGTGCCTTTCACGCCCGGCATCATCCCGAAGGAGCGGGGGCGCATAGCGCAGGCCGTGGGACAGGCCATCAGCGACAACCTGATGAACCGCGAAGTGCTGGAACGCACGCTGCTCTCAGAGGAGATGATGCAACGCCTCGGCGACAGCATCGACCGCATGGTGAGCAAGCAGACGGAGAACGACGAGACGCTTGAGCAGCTGCTGCGCCACTACCTGACGCGCGAGGAGCTGCAGGCCATCGTGGAAGGAACCAGCGAGGAACTGTCGCGACTGGTGAAGGAGAAGCTGACCGACACGTCGGTTGGCCAGAAGATTGCACACCAGGCCATCGCGATGATGAAGGAAAAGACGCACCGCAAGATGGGCGGTTTCCTGACCGATGCTCTCGGGTTGAACAAGATTGTGGAGGCGGCACTCGACCCCGCCGAGCACCATCTGGCACGGCACATCAACGACATCATGAGTCAGAATGCGGAGCAAATGGTGGCCACGATGCTCGACGGGGAGGCGGACAGACTGCTGCAACGACCCGTCAGCGAACTGCTTCGCGACCACGAACAACAGCTGTCGGAACTGCGTCAGACGGCGCTGGGACTCTACCGAACGGTCATCACCGACCGACTGCCGCGCATACTCGGAGCGCTGAACATCAGCCGCATCATCGAGAACCGCATCAACGAGATGGACATGGACGAGTCGGAGCGCATCATCCTCGACGTCATGAAAAAAGAGCTCCGCGCCATCGTCTGGTTCGGAGCCTTGTTGGGATGCCTCATTGGCATCGTGAACGCCTTGTTGTAGGCATACACCGCAGAAACACGAAAGGCACAGTGCCCTTCGTGTGAGCCCTGTGCCTGTTCATTCTGTTTTCCGCCTTTAAAGCTTAGCTGTACCAAATGGTGCTGTTGCTGCTTGGCGTGTAGCGGTCGTCGTCTTCGTTGAGGTAGTTGTCGAGTTCAAACTCCTCTTGGTTGTGCATTTTCGGTTTTGGTATCATAGTCTTATCCTCCTAATTATAAGGTTTGTGTCACAAAGATAGGGATAAAACTTGAAAAGCGAAAGCAAAAGCGACGAAAAAAGAAACGATTTATCACTATTTAAGATTTTTTTGCCCGCAAACGCATTTTTATGTAGATAAAATAATGTCTGGCAAACAATAAGAGTCTGCCAGACAATTATTCCATGAAGCGCTTGCGCCTTGCCCGTATCTTGCCACGGACGGACACGATCTTTTGCGGTCATAAGCGAGTCCGTGGTGCCCTTCGGCACAGACGAGCGCTTTCCCTTCTGTCCGTGTTAGTCCGTGGCCATCATACAGTTGTTAGACGAGGCCAACGCGCTTATGCCTTCTTCTTCCAGAGCTTCGTCATGTCCTCGAGCGTCTTTCCCTTGGTTTCGGGCACCAGCTTCCACACGAAGAGGGCGGCCAGCACGCAGATGATGCCATAGAGACCGTAGGTGAACCAGTGGCCGAAGTCATCGCCCTCGGTGAGGTGCATGTTGAACATGGGCACGAAGGTGGAGCTGACGATAAAGTTGAAGATCCATTGGAAGGCCACGGCGATGGCCACGGCAGCGCCACGGATGGTGTTGGGGAAGATCTCGGCGATGAGCACCCAC